>Ga0272441_10004078_pt1 | contig 26943 bp, 28 predicted proteins | sample SSMProp6N_FD_193582 | JGI IMG/M metagenome (GOLD analysis project Ga0272441, IMG submission 193582) | Marine sediment archaeal communities from Little Sippewissett salt marsh, Falmouth, MA, United States - SSM-Prop-6N | ecosystem: Environmental > Aquatic > Marine > Wetlands > Sediment ... | reverse complement strand
ATCGACAGGAGGTTGACGAGAAGAGAATTCTTGACCGAGAACTCAGCAACCTTCAATTTTCAGTACCATTATTGACATGACGATTTTTTTCAGCAGGACTATTTATCGGCAGGACCATTATTCTTATTTTTTTGGCAGGACTATTTATCGGCAGGACCATTATTCTTATCTATTTTTTCAAGCTCTTCATATAATCTTCCCAATTCATTGTGTACATCAAATACGATTCCCATCACTTTATGATCAAGTTGATGATACTGATCTTTGGAGATAGGTTCCGGCTTTATGGGCGTATTGATAGGCATTTAAGTGTTCTGTTTTCTCTTAGAAAAAGTTGCTTCTGAAAAAGACTTTTGGATCGTCCTGCCTAAAATCGTCCTGCCTAAAATCGTCCTGCCTAAAATCGTCCTGCCTAAAATCGTCCTGCCTTAAAATCGTCCTGCCTAAAATCGTCCTGCCTTAAAATCGTCCTGCCTTAAAATCGTCCTGCCTTAAAATCGTCCTGTCTAAAATCGTCCTGCCTAAAATCGTCCTGCCTTACCTCATCCCCATCTGTTTTTTCAGAAAAATGCCCTGGGCGACCTGGAGATCGACGAGAGATTTGTGATAAACCGCCAGGGCGTGGGCGAGATTGAGCTGGGCGAGGAGGAGATCGTTTTGGTAATCAATGATCGTTTTGCTGTTGGAACGGCCGTACTCAAATCTTTCTTCTTCCTCGTTTAGTTTGTCCTGCTGAAGTTTTTGAATCTCGCTTTCGCGACGGGCCAGATCCCGGGAGACCCGGACGGCGCGGAGCTTTTCATCGATCCGGGTATAGATCTCCCTCTCCAGCTTTTTAATCTGGACCAGGGCCTTGCTCTTTTCCAGCTCGGCGATCTCCTCCTCACTGTCGGCCCGCCGATTCTCCAGAAAGTGAGAAAGCTGAAGCCCGATGTAATAGCGGGGATTATCCTCGGAAAATATGCCATCCAGGGCCCTCCCCCATTCTTCGGAGAGGCCGTTGCGGGCGAACGATCCCACCAGGTCCACCTGGGGCCAGAGGCTGTTTTCCTTCATTTCGACTTCGAGCTCCTTCGCCTCCAGTTCCCTGAGGGCGCGCCGGTAATCCCACCTGTTCTCCAGGGCGGTTTTAAGAACCGCGGTAAAGTCGGGAACTTTTTCATCGGGAATGATTTCCAGCCCATCCGCGGGCAGAAAGATATTTTCGGACGGATCATCGATCAAAAACTGCAAAAGCCGGCTTTTGTTCGTCAACTCTTCCCGGCCCAAAACCACTTCCGCTTCCCTGATCTTCAAATTAGCTTCGGCGGCGACCAGATCCACCTCCTCGATCATCCCCATTTCTATCTGCTCCCGGCTGAGCTCATACAGGTAACGGGCCCGCTCCTCCATTTTTACTTCCAGGGCAACCTCCTTCTCCATCTCCACCAGCTCCCAGTAGGTGCTGGCGGTGAGGGAGAGCACATCCTCCATGTTTTCCCAGGCCAGGAGGTCCAGGTTAGCCAATTCGATCCGGGCCAGCTCGATCTCCCCCCGCGTCAATTCACCACTCCAGTCCTTTAAAAGCGGCTGGGCGAAAGAAATCTCCAGGCGGGAATCATAGGCCGGGTCGAGCGTGGCGAAGAAGGAATCGGAAGAAGTATACTGGTTGGAAAAATCGAGCTTGAGATCGGTTCCCCACGAGAACTTCTTGGCCAGCTGGAAATTTAAATTGCCGGTTCTGCTCAGCTCGCCGTAATACTCCGATGATTTCTTCAGTTCGTCGTAGGTGTAATCGGCGGAGGCGGTGAGGAGCGTGTCATAAACCGAATCGGCGGACGCTGAACGGTACCGGTTCATATCCTGCTCGAGACGCGCGATTCTGATATCGAAATTATTTTTCAGGGCGAGGCGCAGCACCTCCGCCAGATCAATCCGGCGGGATCCCGCACCCCCACCGCTTTCGGCACCCGCGAAAAGCAAAGGCGCAGCGAAGATGACGGTGAGGAATATAAAAGCTAAGCCTGACCTAATTTCGCGCACCGATTGCAGCCTCCTTCTTCCTTCGTTATTCTGCTTTCTGAATTCTTAAATACCGTTTAAAAAATTTATTAAAGCGAAAAAGAGCAATTACCGCCATAAAATTTAAGATAAATAAGTATTTTTCCTTTAGTTCCAGATCGTCTTTATCAGGGTCCAGACCCCCAGGGTGGTGATCAAAACGCCGAGCAGGATGTGCAATTTTTCCCTTTTCAGCGCCCGGGTGGTGAAGGCCCCGAAGGGAGCCACCAAAATCGAACCGAGAAAGAGAGCGAGGATGAGCTCCCAGGGAAATATTTTATGGGAAAACATCAGCCGGAAAAAATCGTTAACCGAAAGTTTCATGACCGGCGTTTTGATCTCGCTCACCACCCGGCCGATCATATAGGTGAAGAACGCCACGGTGCAGATGGGAGCCTCGGAGAGGGTGGTGACCCCGATCGCTCCCCGGTGGTGCTGCCCCGACATGATCTGCCCCCCGGTGACCACCGGCCCGAAGCCCCCGCCGGTGAGACCCTTGTTGAAGGCGCTCAGGACCCCCACCCCGACTATTTTTTTCCAGGAAAACACGAACGAGCAGTTGCGCAGCACCACCAGCCCCATGGCGGTGACCAGAACCCCGATGTACGCCTTCAAAATTATCTTGGGAATATTGATTGAGATGAGGGCGGCCACGATAGTGGCGGCGATCCCGCAGGAGGTGATAATCAGGGCGATCTTGAGATCCCGGGAATCGGGATGAAAATCAACATTCTCGAAGCGGTGGTGGAAGACCGAGGCGGTGAAGCCTCCGAAAGCCTGGGAGATCAGTATCGCCGGCACCGCCACCAGCGGCTCGAATCCCATGATGATGAGCACGGGAGCGAGGATCGTCCCGTAGCCCATCCCCAGCGATGAGTCGATGAACTCACAGATAAAAGCCATGGCCACCAGCAAAAGAAAAATACCGACGGTTACTTCCATTCCATTTTCCTCCTTCTTTTATATTAGAGATACCCCAGCTTGCGCAATTTCTCCTTGACCTGTTCGATCTCCTTCCTGTCCCAGACTCGGTCAGCGGTGGCCGAAAAGGACTGCGTCGAGGCGATGTCGCGCAGGACATACACCACGAAATCGGTCACGGAATCAAAGCCGGAATCCGCCACCAGAGATTTCAGGTTGTTGTAGAGATTGCGGGGGATTTTGATCGTCGCTTTGCTGTATTTATTCATATATCCTCCTATAACACTCTTATAAGAGCCTAATTTAGCTAAAATGCTGCCGGACGGCAAGAAGAAAATGAAGGAGAACATATTTTTTTAAGCGGGGCCGGGGAGAAGAGAAAGAAGAATTCCTTCGAGGCGGGAAAGCGTTTTTTTGACCTCTTCGCTGAGGCTCGATCCCCACCCGCGATTTTTCGGCTGGATCCCCAGGAGATATGCTTCCGCTCCTGATTCCTTTTCGATGAACTCCATCAACGTGCCGAGCGAAGTATCGTGGGTGGAAACGGAACCACTTGATATTTCATCACGTTTTAAGAGCCTCCAGGCTCCGGGCTGCTGTTGCAGCAGTGCGGCGTCGGCGATCAGGATAATCTCCGGGCGGAGGGAAATGGCCCCGCGGAGGTAATTTTCGGGTGAGCTCCCCGCCTCGATCACCGAACCGCTTCCCCCCTCCTTCAGGCGGCGGGCCAGCTCGATCCCGGCGGCATCGTCTCCCCGCAGGGGGTGGCCGATGCCCAGGAGCACGATGCTTTTCCCGGCCAGGGATTTCAATTTTTCTTCCGGGGAAATAGATTTCATATGCTCATACACCTCTGGCAGCTTACTTTAAACCTTCTGCCGCCGATATCGCGAAGGAGTTTTAAAAAGCCATGATCAGAACCCGGAATCCCACCAGCAACAGCACCACCGCGACGGTTCTGATGATCCAGATATCCTTAGCCCCGTGGGAAAGTCTCGCTCCTATCTGAGCACCGATTATTACTCCGACCGATAAAACCCCCATGCGGCGGAAACCGCGCTGGAAGGAACCGGTCGCAACATGAACCAGCGTCGCGCTGAGAGCCATACCGGTTAAAATAAAAGTCGAGGTGGCGGTAGCCATGCGAACGGGAAAATTTAAAAGGTGAGTCAGGAGCGCCACTCTTATCGTTCCCCCGCCGATTCCCAGCAAAGCGGATACGTATCCCAGGACCAGGTTAAGCCCGGTTCCCATCAGGGGATTGTAAGAAAATATGAAATGCGATCCGTCCGTCTTAACCAGTTTACGCTTAACCGATAGCCGACCGCCTTTCGCTTTCGCCGATTGCGGGCGGAACGGCCGAAGCATCAGATAAACGGAGATCGTGATCATCAGAGAACCGAAGACGGCGTTGAAAAGGCCCCGATCGAGGTGAGACGTGGACAGAGCCCCCAGAATTGCTCCCGGGATTGAGGCCAGCAAAAATAGTATTCCCGATTTGTAGTCTGTTCGCTCAAGGCGTCCGTAGGCAACCGTTCCGGAAAGGCCGCAAAGAAAAACAACGGTCAGTGAAATCGCGGTAATGATCTCCGGACTTTCCGAGGGGAAAAGAATCAGCAGCATCGGCACCACCATGAATCCTCCCCCCGAACCGACAAAAGACCCGATCAAACCGATTATCAAACCCAGCGGCAGGAGATACAGATAACCGATTACAATCAATTAACCTCCTCCTTTCAAACTGGACGCATTGAATACCCGCATCGTTGCATCAGTTCGGTATCTTATCAATTTATCGGTCGCTTATTCCATTCCTTCCGCTAATTTGCGGCCAGGAAGTTTTCGGCAGGGAGGCTACTGTCGACCGGGAGGGATCAAGACCGGTCGGAGAGAACCACTTCACGCTTGCAGCGGGGACAGAGGACTTTCATCCGGTCGGCACGGGTGACTCCCCTCTCCAGGGGCGGGATTCGGGTCCGGGAATCTTCTTTCTCTCCCAGGAACAATGTGGGGTTGGTATAGGCCAGCGGCCCCAGCTTTTCGTAGACCCATTTCAAATGCTCCCGGGTGGTCACCACCGCGCCGCAACCCTCGCAGAGGACCAGCTCCTTACTGATGGATTCAAGGGATTCTTCCCGGTTCAGGCAGGCCAGGTCGTACTCGGTGGTGTGGTTGCAACCGTCCTCGGTGGTGCAGAGGGCGTGACACTGACCGCAGAAAATACACATGCCGTATCTGCGGATCATTTCCCGGACCGGCGGATCGGCTTCCGGCCGATCCAAGATTTCGATCGCCCCGGTGGGGCAGATGCGGGCGCAGGCTCCGCAGCCAACGCAGATATCTTCGTCCCATTTCATCACCCCCCGGAATGTTTCCGGGGGGATGGAAGGCTTTTTCGGAAACGGGAGCGTGTAGGGACCCCGGACGAGGGCCCTGATCGCCTCCCCGAGTTCTCTTATTTTCGGCAATTTCATAGCCAAAGGTTTAAAGTGTAAAGTGTAAAGTGTAAAGCGCAGCATCTTTTAATTTGCTTTCACCGGTCATCGTTCACCTTACACCTTACACTTAAAACTTTACACCTGGTCGCTGTCTTCCTCGTATTCATCGACCACGCTTCCCTTCCAGAGCTTGATCCCGGACCTGTGAGCGGCCCGGGAGATGGCGTGAGCCGATACCGGAGCGGTGAGAACCAGAAAAATTATGCAGAAGAGCGCTTTTATTCCGGCGGCGCTAAAACCCAGCATGACGAAGGTTCCGAACAGAATGCTGCAGGTTCCGAAGGTGACGCATTTGGTCGCAGCCTGGAGGCGATTGTAAACGTCGGGCAGCCGGAGCAGGCCGATGCATCCGAACAGATCGAAGAACAGACCGATCGCGATAAAAACCATGCCGATAACGCTATTCATCGAACTCCTTTCCTTCCAGGTACTTGGCCAGGGCCAGGGCCCCGATGAAACTCTGCAGCGCCCAGGCGATCCCGATATCGATGTACCAGCTCCGACCGGTCGGAATGCCCAGGAGCGAACAGATGCCGACGATTAAAATCCCCAGGATGTCGATCGCCACAACCCGGTCGGCGGCGGTGGGCCCCCTGATGATCCGCGCGAGGCAGAAGACGCCGGAGAGCAGCAGGATGTAAAGGCAGTGCCGGAAGAAACCCACGAACGGGAGGTCGGGGTAAAAAAGGGTCGGCAGATCGATGAAGATGATCACCGCCACGACCGCGAGCAGAAGAACCGTCCCGATTATCCAGGTCATTCTCATTCAAAAATCCTCTTCAATATCCGCTCGAACCTTTCCACGATCAATCCGGTGGCCTCCTCGACCCGTTCATCCTTCACGTGGATCCAGTGGACGTAGAGAAAACCGTTTTCCCGGTCCACGTCCACGGTCAGGGTTCCCGGCGTCAGGGTGATCGAATTAGCGAGGAAGGTCAATCCGCTCTTCGATTTCAAAATGGTTTTAACCTTCACTATTCCCGGGCGGATCGGCAGGCGGGGGTGGGCGACCCGGTAGGCGACGTCGAGGTTGGCTATGAAACATTCCCAGATCAGGACCGGAACGTAATACCCGAACCAGAGGTAGCGCCTTATGTCCTTAAAATGGTGAGGCCTCTCCACGAACATGTCGCCGGTCAGGTAGGCCACGGCGGCCGAAATCAGAATCCCGACCGCTACCTCCTGCCACTGCGGAGGCCAGGTCAGCCCCATCCAGACCAGAAATCCCAGGATGAATAAGATGATTCGACTTTTCACTTTGATTCAGATCCCTTTCCGATCGGAGAATTCATTGCGCCCCCAATACCAGCTGGGCGTAGCCGGTCCCTGAAGTCAGAGCGGCCGCGGCCGCGTCCAGAAAAACCTTTCTCAAACCGGGAAGCAGCAGCAGTCCGCCGGCCAGGCAGATAACGGCAATAGCGATCATCGCCGCCCGCATGGCGAGGGGAACCTCGACAACCGCCCGCAGGTGCTGTTTCAACTGACCGAAGAAGGCGTAGCGCTGCACCTTCAGGAATGACGCCAGAGTAAGAATGCTGCCCAGAACCGCGAAGAAAGCGTAGACGGGATGCCCCGCCTGCAAGCAGGCCAGGATGATGATCAGCTTACTCCAGAAACCGTTGAAAGGAGGGATCCCCGCGATCGACATCGATGCCACCAGGGAGGTGTTTCCGGTGACCGGCATCCTCTCCCGCAATCCCCCCATCCGCTTGAGATCCCGAGTGCCGATGGCGTAATCCACCGCCCCCGAGTTCAAAAAGAGAAGCGACTTGAACATGGAATGGTTGAAAAGGTGAAAAAGGCCTCCCGCAATTCCCAGCGGAGTACCGAGACCCAACCCGAGAAAAATATACCCGACCTGGCTGATCGAGTGGTAAGCAAGCAGACGCTTGAAATCCCACTGTCCGATGGCCAGGAACACCCCGACGAGCATGGAAACCACCCCCAGAATCATCAGAATTGAGAGAATCTCCGCCCGGATCCCGAGCACGTTGAAGAAAATCCGTATCAGGGCGTAAACCCCCAGGGTCTTGATCAGTACGCCGGAAAGCATAGCCGATATCGGAGCGGGCGCGGAGGGGTGAGCGTCGGGAAGCCAGGCATGAAAAGGCACCAGGGCCGCTTTCAGGCCGAACCCCATCAAAAAGAGCACGCTGACGAAGGGGATGACCTTGTTCGGTTGCCCCTCGGCTAAAACCCGGGAGATGTCGGCCATGTTCAGGGTGGAAGTGCGGGCGTAGAGCAGGGCGATCCCGAGGAGGATGAAAGCCGAGGCGATCGTACCCATCACCATGTATTTAAAAGATGCTTCCAGCTCTTCCTGTTCCGTGCCGAAGGCCACCAGGGAGTAACTCGAAATGGCGGCGATCTCCAGGAACACGTACAGATTGAACATATCCCCGGAAATTATCACCCCGTTCATACCCGCCAACATCAAGAGGATCAAGCTGTAGAACTTATCTTTATCAGTGTACCGTCCCATGTAGCTTATGGAATAAATCATCACCAGGCAGGCGATCAGGTTGACCGTTACCAGCATGAAGGAGCTGATCCCGTCCAGAACGAGGCAGATCCCCAGCGGAGGAGGCCATCCCCCGACCTTATAGACCAGCGATCCCGGACCATTATTCACCAGAGCGATGGAAAACAGCGACAGAGCGGTCAGGAAAACCGCGCTCAGGTTGGCCAGCCAATCGCCGAATCCCTTCACCCTTTTGCCCAGAAGAGATATCAAAAAAGCGCTTGCCAGGGGCACCGCTGAAAATAAAGGAATGATATTCATTATCTGGTTATTAGTTAGCCTTTAAGTTTCCTGATCTCGGTAATATCGAAGGTCCCGTATTTCTCGTACAGTCTGACCGCGATCGCCACCATCAGGGCCATCGTCGCCAGGCCGATGACGATGGCGGTCAGGACCAGCGCCTGGGGGAGCGGATCGACCATATCGGTGATGATCTGGTCGGAAGCCAGGATAGGGGCGCGGCCCTGATATCGGTACCCGAAGAGGACGAAGAGCAGGTTGAGCGCGTACTCGATGATTCCGATCCCGATGATGATTTTAATCAGATTCTTCTTCGCCAGAATACAGTAAACCCCGACGCAGAAAAGCAGGATGACCAGCAGATAAACCATTATTTCTTTCCTCCCGAATTCATCCGGAACACAACCAGGACCGTAAAAACCGCGAATAAACCCGCCCCGACTTTCAGACAGATGGCGATGTTGCAGAAGGGAATCGTGCCGGCGCTGAAGAGCTCGAAATTCACCCCTTTATTCAGAAAATTCAGGAAAAAGTACCCGCCGATGAAACCGAGGAGCGCGATCGATAAAAACAGAATCGCCCCCGAACTTTCAAAGAAAGACGAGGCGGCCAAGCTCATTTTTTTTAAGGCGAAGGTCTTGCCGAAAGCCAGCATGAGATGGATGAAGGAAAGGGCGATGATCACACCCCCGGCGAAACCGCCGCCGGGAGTGAGATGGCCGTGGAGAACGATGTAGATCCCGAAGAGAAGGATCAGACCAACCGTCAGGCGGGTGATCGTCTTGACGATCAGCGTCATTCCTTCGGATCCGTCGTCTAATCTGTTCCTGCCTTCAGCTTTCATTTCATTGTTTTGATTCATCTCCGGACGTTTCATGTTTCTTCCGTCCCACGTGTCTCATCACCGCCAGGGCGCCGATGACGGCGGCGAAAAGGACAGTTGCTTCACCCAGGGTATCATAGGCCCGGAAATCCAGGATGACCGAGGTGACCAGGTTCGCCGCCCCGGTTTTCTTCAATCCCTCCCGTAAATAATATCCGGAAACGTTCATTTCCGGGTGACCGAAAGGGGGAAGTTCTTTCACCACGAACCAGGCGAAGAACAAGAACACGGCGATGAAAATCAGCGCTGCCGCCGCCCGGACCCAGTCCGTTTTCGAGCTCTTGGAATACACATCCCTTTTGATCGTCGCCCGGATTAAAATTATCAGGCAGAGAATCTCGACCACCAGCTGGGTGATCGCCAGGTCGGGAGCCTTTAAAAGCAGGAAGGTGACCGACAAACCCAGACCGACTGCGCCCACGGCCACCACCGAAGAAAGCAGGTCCTTCATCTGCACGGCGGCGATGGCCGCGATTATCATCAGGATTAAGAGAATAGAGAGACCTACCATTGTTGCCTCATCAAAATAATCAGGAAAACAACGATTCCCAATAAACACCAGCTCAGGTAAACCGGGAGCACTCCCCCGTGAAGCGCTTTCAGGCGATCGCTGATCCAGAAAGTCAGCTTCGAACCCAAGTCATAGATATCAAAATATTTTTCCCCGGCTAACTTATACAATTGCTTAAACGGACTCATTTCACTTATCGTCCGGTAAAATTCAGTTCCGGTTACCCGGTTCGGCGGGGGAAATAACTTTTCGCCCCCGATGTAAGATTCGTCCGTCCTCATCCCCTTCAGATTTCCCAGCCGGTAGACGATCCAACCGACCGCCAAACCAATCAGGATCAAGGCGGTGGCCAGACCCGGTTTCCACCATCCCGGCCAGCCGGCGGCCGCCCCCAAGTCCGGGATCGCCCCCCCGAGGAAGCCCTTGATCGCCAGCGGATAAGCCAGGATTCCCAAGACGACGCAGAGCAGCGCCAGGACGCTCATCGGAATCCACATGCTGCCGGGGACTTCATCGCGGGAGCGCGAGTCTTCTCCCGAGCCGAGGAAAACCGCGTGCAGGAGTTTCATGAAACTGGCCAGGGTCAGAGCCGAACCGAACATGGCGGCCAGCAGCCAGAGGGGCCATAAACCCCCGGCGATACCAACGGAATTTTTCGTGTTGATGATGCCCTGATAGATCATCCACTTTGAGAAGAAACCGTTGAGCGGCGGCACCCCGGAAATGGCGAGGGCGGCGATGATGAAACAGGCGAAGCTGATCGGCATCACCCGCGCCAGGCCGCCCAGCCGGTCCAGATCGGTGGTACCTTTTTTAAATTCCACCGCCCCGGAGGTCAAAAAAAGGCAGGATTTATAAATGGCGTGATTGAGCATGTGGAAAATCCCGCCGGCGATGCCGAGCGGAATGCCGGTGCCGATCCCCAGCACCATGTATCCGACCTGCGAGACCGCGTGGTAGGACAGCAGCCGCTTCATATCGTGCTGGATCAGGGCCATCATTACCGCCGCCACCACCGTCATCGCTCCCACGATCATCAGAAAAATCGAAATCGCGGAGCCGGAGGCGAATCGGAAAGTTTCCAGGCTGATCCGGGCCAGCAGATAAATCCCGAGCAGCTTGTCGATGGCGGCGGGAAGGAAAGCCACCACCGGCACCGGCGCCGGCTCGGCGCAGGCCGGAATCCAGGTGTGAAACGGCATCGCGCCGGCCTTGGCGAACGCGGCCACGGCCAGGCAGAGAAAGGCGGCGATCGAAACGAGACCCCGTAAAGGGAGGGCGATGCCGCTCAGTTCCCAGGAGCCGCTTTTCAGCCAGATGATACCCAGACCCAGCAGGAGAAGGGCGTCGGAGCCGCCGACGATGATGAATGTTTTCTTGGCCGGGGCCGCGGCCGGAGACCCGCCGGCGGAAACCAGCAGATAAAGCGTGAAACCCACCAGACCCCAAAAAATCAGGAGCAGGATCAGGTGGTCGGCCAGGAGCACCCCGCAGGAGGCGCCCAGGGTAAAGAGCAGACAGGAGTAGTAATCCTTGCGGTGGGGTTTGCCGGCCATGAACCGGACGGAATAAAGAACGATCAAAACCCCGAAGAGGCCCGCCGCCGGGATTATGAAGGCGTTGAGGCCGTCCAGACGGAGGAGTTTCACCCCCGCGGCGGACCACTCGAGGGGCCTTTCCAAAAAGAGGGCGATACCCAGCGCGAGGGTGACCAGGGAAGCCAGAAGGGCGATACCCTCCTTCACGCCCCGCGATCCGGACGGGGTCAGGAGGACCAACACGCCCGCCGCCAGAGGTATCACTATCAGTAAGACCATCATTTCTTCAGTTTTAAGTTTTAAGTTTAAAGTTTTTAGTCATGCTTAAGCACCACCGGCGCAAATTCGTAGTGCAGTACTTCGGGGGCTTTCCGATAATTACAATTTTACCGTATTTCGAGGTCATTGCGAGGAGCGCAGCGACGAAGCAATCTCAATGATTTGTATCACAACATATTATGATCAACACTTGATATCGCTTCGCCCCTCCGGGGCTCGCGATGACTTTTTCAGTGTGCTTTCCAACTCCACGCCGAGCTCATTTGCCACCGATACGGTCTTTTCCCGCGAGAGGCGGAGCAGAGCCTCCGAATCAAATATGGTTTCGCCCGAAGCGTCCTTCGCCATTGCCATCCGCTCAGTGCAGCAGTAACAGGGATCGACCGCGGCCAGGATGATGGTGGCGTCGGCAACCGTCTCGCCCTTCACGGCGATGTAGTTGGTAGGAAGGTTCATGAAACTCGGGGCCCTGATCTTGTAGCGGACGGGACGCGTGCTCCCGTCGCTCAGGATGTAATGGAAGACTTCTCCCCGGGGGGCCTCGTGGCGGCCGATCCCCTCCCCCGGAGGCAGTTCCTTGATTTTCAGGTCGAATTCCCCCGCCGGTAAATCGCGCAAGCACTGCTCGATAATTTTCACCGATTCCATCATCTCCAGGATCCGCACCACCACTTTGTCGAAAACGTCACCGTTCTCGGTCACGATCACCTTCCACTCCACCCGGTCGTAGGCGGCGTAGGGTTCATCCCGGCGAATGTCGATGTCAACGCCCGAGGCCCGGGCGGTCGGGCCCAAAGCCCCCGTGTTGATGATGTCTTCCCTGGTCAGAACCCCGACTCCTTTCAAGCGGGCGTGAAGAACCGGATCATCGGAGGCCGCTTTGAGAAACAAATCGATAGCCGCTTTTACCGGCTCCAGTGTTTTCAATACCCAGGGGATGTCGTCATTGTTCAGATCCCGCCTCACGCCGCCCGCTTTCATCATCGCGTAGTTGTTGCGATTACCGGTGATTCTCTCCATGATGTCCAGAATCGGCTCCCGGCTCTTCCAGACCCACATCCAGAGCGTGTTGTATCCGATGAAGTGGCCGGCCAGCCCCAGCCAGAGCAGATGACTGTGAATCCGCTCCAGTTCCCCGACAATGCTGCGGATATAAAGAGCGCGCTCGGGGATCCGGATCCCCCCCAGGTCCTCCATCGCGTTGACGGAAGCGAGGGGATGGCTGGTTGAGCAGATACCGCAGACCCTCTCCACCAGAAAAACCACCTGGTCGAAGGTCTTGGATTCGGCCAACTTTTCGATCCCGCGGTGGTTGTAGCCGATCTCGATATCGAGTTTCTCCACCCGTTCCCCGTCCACGTGGAGCTTGAAAAACTCCGGCTCCTCCTGGAGGGGATGGTAGGGCCCTATCGGTATGATCGTTTTAGCCATATTATTCCTTGATTAAAAATGAACTGTTCACCATTTATTTTTGGTCAAACGCCTGAAAATCTTTTCGAAGCGGAAAGACGCCTTCGGGCCAGTCTTCGCTTAACAGGAGTCTTTCCGGATCGGGACGGCCCTTGAATTTGATGCCGAACAGCTCGTAAATCTCCCGCTCAATCCAGTCGGCGGCGGGGACGAGATCGGCGATGGAATCAACCTCCGGATTTTTTTTGCCCAGCTTCACCCGGAGCGACAGGATCAAGCCGGTCTTATCCAGGGAAAAATGGTAAAGGATCTGAAATCCTTCAAGCGTATTGACGGCAGAAGCGATGTTGAAACGGAAACCGAGAACCCGGAAAAGCTCTTCGGCCGCGGCCCGCAGCGCCGCCGGATTGATCCGGCAGTAAAGGCGCCGGGGATTCTTCTCCTCCCAGTTCGAAATTTCCTTCGGAAATTTTGAATTTAACTTATCTTTCAGATCCTTAATATCCATCCCGGATTCCTCAATACTGTTTTTTCTTCTCCGATCTCCCTACTGATTTCCGTTTTCCGACAACAGATTTCTGAAAATCAATATGATCTGCGTTGCCTTTGTTCAATAACGAGATACGTTTACTTCTTACTCAGCTTTTCCTTCACTACGCCCAGGGCTTTTACTATTCCCAGTATCATCGCTTCCGGCTTGGGCGGGCAACCCGGAACGTAAACATCCACCGGGAGAACCCGGTCCACCGGAACCGGGGTGTTGTAACTTCCGTGAAAAACTCCCTGGCCCATCGAGCAGGCGCCGAAGGCCACCACCGCGCAGGGTTTGGCCAGGGCCCGGTAAACCTTGAGCACGCGGGGGGTCGCCTTTCTCGTCATCGCCCCGGTAACCAGGAGAACGTCGGCGTGGCGGGGACTTCCCACCAGAATTACTCCGAAGCGCTCCACGTCGAAACGGGGAGTGAGCATATCCAGGATCTCGATGTCGCAGTTATTGCAGGACCCGGTGCTCAGGTGAAATACCCAGGGTGACTTCAGCAACGCTTTCTGTTTCAGGTTCATTTTATAGCCTGCAGCATGGAGCTTGGAGTAAGTAGTCTTTGATTGCTTTCCGGGATCATTAATTGGCTTTCGTCTGTTTAAGCTTCTTTTTGAAAGCGGTGGTCATTTTAGACAGCTCTACGAGCTCGGATAGCAGCCTGTTCACACGATCTTTACCAATATAGCCTCTTCGACCAAAAATTATGAGCATATTAGCAGATTCATAAATCGATCTACGATTATAATTAAGAAATGTGCCGAACTCTGACTTACTGCTACTGCCTGACCCTTCCGCTATATTGTTAGGCATGGATAATCCAGAACCTCTTAATTGCTCCGCAAAACGGAACAATTTCTTTTTCTCAAGAAAATCGGCAATATCAAAAAGCTCATCGGCGATTTTAATAGCTTTTTGCCATATCAATAAATCTTGAAACCTAAATAAAACTTCAGCTTTACTCATATTTTCCTCCATGCTCTCTGCCCCACGCTCCACGCTCCATGCCCCATGCTATAATCCCAGCAACGCCAAGATCATGGCGATGATCGCTACGGCGAAAACCGGCCCCCAGAAGAACCGGACCGCCTGATCGATCCGGAGACGGGGATTGGTGTTTCTCACCAGGATCACGATAACCAGAATCGCCACGTATTTCAATATACCGGTCAAAGCATGCCAGCCGGAAAAATCAATCCCTCCCAGGAAAACGACGACCAGGAACATCGGCATTACGAAGAGCATCATCATCCGGGTCAGCTTATAGACGGCGAGCGGAACTCCGGAATACTCCATATAGGGACCGGCGACGATCTCCGTCTCCGCTTCCGGTATGTCGAACGGAACCAGCGTAAGCTTGGCCTGCTGGCAGATGATAGCGACCAGGAAAGCGAGCAGACCGGAGACGCTCCCGATAAACATCCCGTTTTCTGACTGGTACCGGATAAGTTCCCCTATTTTTATGGATCCGCTCTGAGCCACCGGAACCATGATCGCCAATATAAACGGCAATTCATACGCCAGGACCAATTTCATTTCCCGGCTCGCCCCCAGTGAGGAAAGCGGATTCTTCGAAGCGAAACCGCCGATGATCACGCAAATTGCCGGGATCGTCAAAAGATAAAGCACAACGATCAGGTCCCCCACGAACAAACCGGCCGGCTTCAGCAAGCTGAGCCAGATGATGAGGGAAACCGTCACCACCGCCGCGCAACCGAACAGAGGCGAGAGCAGAAAAGTATTTTTAGCGCTCCCCTCCGGAACAATCGTTTCTTTCCCCATCAACTTGAAAAAATCGGCGAAGGACTGATACCAGGGCGGGCCCACCCGCCACTGAACCCGGGCGGTGACTTTCCGGTCAACCCAGCCGGCCAGGCAGCCGACCACGGCGGTGAAAAGGAAGCCGGGGAAGACGATGAAATAAAATATCCAGATTAAAAATTCCATTTCTTTAGCCCGGAGCATGCAGCCTGGAGCGTGGAGTTCTCCATGCTCCATGCCCCATGCTCCTCGCTCTCAAACGTTCTCCTTTTTCCAGGAGACGGCTTTGACCAGAAGGTTTTCGTTTACCTTGAAAATCCCCTCCTTCTCGTTCTCTTCGAACTCTCCGTATCGGATCGCGCCTTCCGGAGCGGTCCGGGCGCAGAGCGGCGATTCTCCCTCCCCCAACCGCCCCAGGCAGAGATCGCAGACCGAGGTTTGGTAAGGGATGAACTCCGGAATGATGGTCCCGAAGGGACAGGCGGCGGCGCAGGAGAAACAGTTCGAGCAGCGCAGGACATACCGTTTCACCACTTCGTTTTCCTGTTTCTCCAGGGCATCCTGGGGACAGGACTCCACGCAGGTAGCGAGCTCGCAGTGGCGGCAGATGAGATTAAAAGTCGCTTTCTCGATCAGGTCCACGACGCCCCGGTTGTCCGGATGCTCGGTGTACGAGCAGTCGATCGCCTCCGGATCTACTCCCCGCAATGCCTCCAGGTTTATCAGCAAACACTTCATTTTAAAAAATTTCTCCGAAATTTTTTAATCCCAGATCCCCGGCAGGTCTTTGATCTTGTCGAACGTGAGCACGGGGCCGTCCTGACAGATAAAATAGGGGCCCAGGCGGCAGTGGCCGCATTTTCCGATCCCGCAGCTCATATTTTTTTCCATGGAAAGATAGATCGCCTCCGGCGGATAGCCCGGCTCCTCCATCAGCTTGAAGGTGACGAACTTCATCATCACCGGCGGGCCGCAGACCACCGCCACGCTTTTTTCAATATCCACGTTCAGATCATCGAGAGTGGTTGTGACCAGACCCACGGAACCATCCCATTTCATTCCCTCCGGGACCTCATCCACGGTAACCCTAAGGGATATATTGTTGTGGAGGCGGGGCCACTTGTTTAAAACATTTTCCTTGTATATTAGATCTTCCGGCGTGCGGGCACCGCAGCAGAAAATCACCCTTTTGAAATTCTCGATATCGTGAACCAGAGCCAGAAAGAGCGCCCGGAGGGGCGCCAGACCGACGCCGCCGCCGATCAGCACGATTTCTTTCCCGGCAAATTTTTCCAGAGGGTACTCCTTGCCGAAAGGCCCCCTCAAACCGAGGGTTTCCCCTTTTTCCATTTCATGAAGGCGCCCGGTCACCAGGCCGGCCTCCATTATCGTCACCTCCAGCGTCTCCTTTTGATGGGGCGACGAAGAAGGAGTGAAAGGGGCCTCTCCCAGTCCCGGCACGGTCAGATCGACGAACTGACCCGCCCGGAACGAGAAATCCTTCTCCGGCCTCAGGACGAAAGTCTTGATCGTCGGCGACTCGACAATTACCTCGTCGATCTCCGCCGCCATCGGTTGATACGGATTCTCCATTCGAGTGTAAAGTGCTAAGTTTTAAGTGTAAAGTAACCCGGAATTCAAATCTTTCTAATTAGCCCAACAGTCATTCTGCCTAATTGGACACATTCATCTCTCAAATCGTTATTTTTGCTCTCATTAATATGCTTTTCTCGGAACAAAACTGTTATTGAAGGTATACATTCACGAATAGAGGTAAGGGAGTAACCATAGAAGCGACTCTTATCATTCTTGCTACGCTTCCCACTGCCTTCACCAATATTATTAATAAAAGACATTGCCGCCCGAATAAAGTTTCCCCCAATTGTATATCGTAGGTATGGTGGTAAATTCTTAACAATATTAATAACTTCAATAACGAATTTTAATCCCCGCTGATATACCTCCAGCTTTTCGAAATCAAATATATAGCCTTCTCGCTCATTATTCTTCATTTATCCCTACCCATCGAGCTTTTTGAAGTTCTTTACACTTCACACTTTACACTTGATTCTTTTTAGAATCTTCCGGATATCGATCTTACCCATGCAGGCCTCGAAGCATCTGCCGCAGCCGGTGCAGGCGATGACGCCCGTAACTTCCGGGAAAAATTCGAATTTTTTTGAAAAACGGTTGCTCAACCTCTCCGACCTCCGTGAGCGCGGGTTGGCACCCCCCGCCACCCGGCTGAAGCCCGGGTACTGGCAGGCGTCCCAGTTTCTGATCTTCAATGAACCGGAAGCGGAAGCCAGTTCCTCCAGAATAAAACAATGGCAGGTCGGGCAGACCAGGTTGCAGGCACCGCATTCCACGCAGGGGACCGACTCTTCCTTCCACAGTTCATCGGCGCTTTTATTCCTCACCTCGGCGGCTGATGGTGCTTCTTCAATCTGCCCCTGTTCTTCAAGCTGCTTTTTCAGTTCGGTCAGAACCTTGCTCCGAAGCTTCTCCCGGTCTTTTAATTGCTCCGGTGCGGCCGGCTTAAAAAAATCCCGGTTTTCTTCCAGCAACCTGTTGCCTCTGTCGCTTCCGCTCTCCACCAGGTAACCGTCCGGCAGTGGAGTAAGATTCAGGTCGAAACCCGACAGAGGATACGGTTGGCCGCCGACCACTGGACAGAAGCAGACTTCCTTGAATTCAAGGCAGTCCTGGGATATCAGGATGGTGCTCTCCCGGGATCGGGCGTAAAAAGGATCGGAAAAATCTCCTTCCTTAAAAATGTAATCAAGCACCGGCAGGCAGGCCAGATCACAGGCCTTCAAACCTACTATCACCCGGTCCCGGGAGCTTTGTTTTCCTTCGATTTCTCCCCGGGGGAAACGGGCCACTTCGACCCGGGCCGGGAAAAGAAAATTCTTCAGGGATTCAACCGCCCGGTATCCGGAAGGCTCGATCTCAAGCGGCCCCTCACCCTCCCAGCGCCGAAAGACCCAATCGCCGTTGCGACGGACGGGATAAAAAATTTCCCTTTCCGGGGAAAGCCCCCTCAGCCACTGGAGAAAGTCGGCCTCGGAGATGGTGTAATAATCTTTTGGGCTCATCATAAACTATCGCCCTCGGCGCATTTTCTAACCACGAAGACACGAAGCTCACGAAGGTAAATTTTGAATAGTTAAAGACATGATATTGTATTTATATCTATCTCTATCTTCGTGTTCGCAGTCTACCCCGCCTCTGCCCCGAAGTATTAATCGGGGTTTATCGGGGTGACTTCGTGGTAATAATGTATTTATTTTTTCGCGTTTTTTAATTACTAGTATTATGTAGCAGAAATAACATGCACCCAAGCCAGTCATTGCGAGGAACCCCGCCTCTGGCGGGATAAACTCCGTGACGAAGCAATCTCTTGTATCGCAATGAGTTGAGATTGCTTCGCTAGCGCTCGCAATGACTCACATAATCAATAAATTTCAGAGACACAACACTAGGAACTTAACTCTCAGTTTTAAGCGCGTAGGATAATGTTTCCAGTCCGATTGAAAGATCTATATTTTCCACGCTCACTTTTTCGGGAAGCACCAGCCGGACCGGAGCGAAGTTGAGTATGGACTCTATCCCCGCCTTTACCATATCATCAGCGACTTCCTGAGCGCCGGCGGCGGGGACGGCGATAATCCCGATTTCAATCTTTTGTTCCCCCACCAGGCGCGGTAAATCACGCGGATGGCTTACGGCCGGGCCGTTTTTTCCCGCTTTTTTACCGCAATGAACCGGGTCGAAAGCGGCAACGATTTGAAATCCTCTTTTTTCAAACCCCTTGTATGCCAAAAGCGCCCTCCCCAGGTTTCCCACTCCGACCAGGGCCACCCGGTGGGCCCGTTCCGTTCCCAGGATGGAGATGATCTTCTCCAGCAAATCCTGAACTTTATAACCCACTCCTTTAATCCCGAACTGGCCGAAGTAAGCGAGGTCTTTGCGGATCTGGGCCGGTTTTACTCCCACCAGCTTGCCGAAGCTTTCCGAGGAAACGGTATGTATTCCGTCGGCAGACAGAGAGTTGAGGGCCCGGAGATAAATGGATAACCGGTATATTACCACCCGGGGGATTTTGCTCGGCTTCATTTATATTTCGCCCCAATCTGTGATATTTTTCACATTCTTGGACCAATTTAATATTAAAGCCGGGCGATGTCAACAGAAATTGTGAATTTTCTCACATTTAAAATTTTCTTTCAGAAAATTTTAAAGTTGCAAAGCCATTTGATTTAACCTATCCTGCGAATATCGTAACTCTGAGCCCTATGTAAATCACCGCCCCTCGACCTCGCTACCATGCTCCGCGGGGTAGCGAATAGATGGATGTTGTACCTACCGGGCGGCGTGAGAAGCGAAGAAAAAGACTAAAGCGTTATCAAATATCGCAACTTATAAATAGAATTTCTGCAAAGTAAAAAACTTTCGAGGAGAAAAACATGAAGCTAAAATCTATGCTCAGCCCGATGCTGGCCCTGGTTTTCATCCTGGGTTGCGCCGCCAAGGAACCGACCGGAGTTCCACCCGAAGAGCCGGAGCCTCTTGAAGAAGGCGCCCTGGAAGAAGAAATGGAAGTGGTGATCATCACCGCGGATGCTGAAGAACCGGAAGAGGATATTACCGCGGAGGTTAAAGAAAATTTGAGCTGGGAAGAAATCAAAGCGCTGGGTTTTCAGTATGAAGTGGTTCCCGGAGACACTTTGAGCGAGATAGCCGCCCGCCATAATGTGGGAACGGGCCTCCTGTCCCGGATCAATAACATTCAGGACCCGGACCTCATCCGGATCGGCCAAAAATTAACGGTTATCGAAGGTCCTTTCCGGGTCGAGGTGGATAAGAGTGATAAAATTCTTTCCCTCTATCTGGGCGAAAAATTCATCCGCTCCTATCCGGTCGCTCTGGGCAAAAAAGACAGCACGCCGGAGGGAGAATTCTTAGTCCTGAGGAAACTGGAAAATCCCCCCTGGACCGATCCCTACCACCGGACCATCATCCGGGCGGATAATCCCGACTACCCTTTGGGAACTCGTTGGATCGAGTTCAAACCCCCTCCGGGTGCCTACGGCATTCACGGGACGGAGGAAGCAGGCGACATCGGCCGGGAAGTCTCCTTCGGCTGCGTCCGGGTCCTCCACCCCCGGGAAGAAGAGATCTACGATTTCGTCATCCTCGGCTCCCCGGTGATCATCACGCCCTGATTTAACCCTCCGCAGTAATGGAGTGCCGGGATAAGGGAGTGGTGCGCCCCGATCACTTATTCTCCTTTTTAATTTTTCCCTCTTGTTTCAACTATTGCCCGGACTCAGCGCCTCCGGCGCAAATTATTTAGACAGGATTAACAGGATTGACAAGATATAAAAAACCATTTTTTGAATCATCCTGTTCATCCTGTCAAAAAAGGCTTTGTTTTTCTTCTTTTTTGAAATTCCGAAGCAGCGAGTTATCCACTTCTTATTTTTACGACCCCGATTAAGGCTTCGGGGCAGGGAGTAAAAATAAGATATGAACAAAACGAATCACCTCTTCGTATTGATAAACGCTAAATTAAAAGCCGCTTTTCGCGGGAGGACACCACGAAAAGCGGCAATCAGGCCGGGTCGGCGGGCGGGGAGAGGCGCGAACTGGTGCCGCGCCTCCGGCGCCAGATCCGCCCGCGCCGGGCCTAAAATTTAACCCGCCCTTTGATCATCGGGGCGGCTAATACCGGTTGCATGAATGCTTCTAAGAAAGGACGAAGATAATGAAAAATATCATCTGGATCCTGTTGACGACCACCCTCTTAGTTGGCTGCGCGAGTCACTCGGGAACGCAGGCCGCGCAAAGTACGGCGGCAGGCGGGGAAGTTGTCTCCGGCGCGACCCCCGAGTCGCTAATTTTATCCGTCAGCGAAGCTGAAGCGGAAAAGGGTCTTTTCTCACTCGACCTCGACAATGCCGATATCCGGGAAGTGATTGGATACATCGCTGACATCCTGGGAAAAAATTTCATCATCGATAACGACGTTCGCGGAACGGTAACAATCGCAGCCCCCGCTAAAATCTCCCGGGACGATCTTTACCCGCTCCTGGAAACAATCCTGGCGGCCCGCGGCTACGTGGCCGTGCCGGCGGGGAGGGTGATCAGGGTAAGCAGTCAACGGGCGGGGAGTCGGGAAAATGTCCGGGTGCGAGTCGGCTCCGACCCGGAAGAGATTCCAGCGGAAGACAGTCTCGTCACCCAGCTCATCCCGATCCGGCACGTTCCCGTCAGCCGAATACGCAGCGCTCTGGGGGTGCTTTTCTCCAAGGACTCCAGCGCTATCGCCTATCCGGGAACCAACACCTTGATCGTGACCGATCTCTCTTCCCGGGTCCGGCGGCTGGCGAGTATCATCCGTCAGCTCGATGTCCCCGACGGGATCGAAGAACCGAATCGGCACTGGGCGGGGATGGACATCCGGGAAGTGATACAAACTTTCAGCGACCTGACCGGCAAGAACTTCATCGTGGGCGGCACTGTCCGGGGAAAGGTATCCCTTTTCACGCCTTCCGGGATCCCGGAAGGAGATTATCTTAAATCGCTGGAAACCATTCTGGATGTTTACGGCTTCAAGATGGAGACGGCGGGGGATTTTATCAAGGTAGTCCGCGATCCTTCGAAAAGCTCCGCTCAACCCGTACAACAGGAGGATTGAAATCCCGATTCAAGAACTCAGCTTCGCAACTTTTTTGCCGCCAAGGCACTAAGACACCAAGTGTTATCTTCTCGCTACCACGCTCTGCGTGGTAGCGTGGATGTGAAGAATATTATTCATTCGGTTCCCCCCGCCGGTCGGCGGGGGGAACGAGAAATAATTTATTACTCTTTGTGCCTTTGTGTCCTTGTGGCTGATTTTTGAAATTCCGAAGCAGCAAAATACCCTCCCCCGATAAGCTTATATCGGGGGAGGGTGTTCTCTACCGAGAGGATTTATCAGATGTATTCCAGTTTCAGCTCGAGGGGACCCTGAAGGGAAACGGGGAAACTCAGTTTTCTAAAGATTTTTTCCAGGACCTCTTCCCCGCACTCCCGCGCCCGAAAAGCCTTCAACCGGAAATCGACCACCTTCCCCTTTTCCAGCTTCAGGAGCACGGTCAGGCTTTCCAGCTCCCATTTTTGAAATACCTCTCCCAGATCCCCTTTGATCTGTTGGAGGATGATTTTTTCCACTTCGTCCAGCGTGATCCCGGCCGGAAGCTTCGCCCCGCTGAGGTAAATCTGAGCGGGTACTTTTTTATCCTCGCGTTGATAAACGGCTTCTTCGGACAGCATCTGCGGCGCCATCGCCTTCATCCGGAGTCCGAGCACGCTTCCCCTGCCCATCCCTACGGCGTAATCGCTCACTCCCGCCGGGAGAGGTAGAGGTTGCTTCACCGTCACCGCTTCGCCGGTATCCCTGATCACGGTATCCACGGCCACGAAGGAAGTGTATTCGGTCATAAGGTGGTATTTTAAGCCCAGATCCGTTACTTCTTCTCTTACATCCGATCCGGCCTTGCCGTAATCGGAGAGGCGGGCGATCTTCTCCCGGGCCCAGAGATACTTCAGGGCGGTGTTATTCCCGTCTTCCCGGTCCGCGCTCACCTCGATCTTATTTTCATAATCGCCGGCGGCGGTTTTTCCCTTTATTTCAACCCGGCCGGAGGCTTCGCGGTATTTTCCGAATAGAACCAGGGGACGCTCGGCAAAAAGATCGGCAAGGTTGGGAGGCTCAACATCGTAGGCGTCAAAACCCTCGAATTTGACTTCGATGTCGGTCAGAAGCGGCCGCTCTACGTATCGAGTGAATTTTTCCGCCATCTTTTCCGCTTCTTCCTTGTCGGTCGCAATAAAGGGCGCGCCGTTTCCCACCCGGGCGATCCCTTCGATGATGTAGCGGTTCACGCCGCTTCCGATTCCGAAGGCGAAAAAGTTGGCCCGGCCGGGATTTTCCCGGATGATGTCGAAGGTTTCTTTCTCCACCGCCACGTAACCGTCGGTGGCGATTACGATGATCCGGGATAGGCCTTCCTTCTTCTCCAGGGCGATAGCCCGTTTCATGGCGTCGAGGATCCGGGTTCCTCCGCCCCCCCTCCGGGAAAGAAGCATTTCAATCGCCTTTTCTTTATTCCCCTCGGTCGCCGGCAGGGGATTCGGCGAAAGAACGCTTGAACCTCCGGCGAAAAACAGGATGTTGAAGTAATCCTCTTTTCTTAAATTCTCGATTATCCGTCTGATCAAAGTCTTAGAAACTTCCAGGGGAAAACCGTTCATCGAGCCGGAGACATCCACGATGAAAACGTATTCGCGGGGAGGCACCATCTCCATGCTCACCTTCTCCGGAGGTTCCATCATCAGAAGGAAGAATTTCTCTTCTTCCCCCGGGTAAAGCAGCAGTCCGGTCTGAATCGCTTTACCCTCGAGGCTGTACCTCACGATGAAGTCGCGGTTTCCCCCTTTTCTCTCCTCTTCGGCCAGCGAAATTTCGGCTTCTCCCGGCGTGGGCCAACTTATCTCCGTCCGGTGGGAGGGAACCGAGACGGCGGCCAGCGGCATCGGCGCGTTTATATTCACCCTGATATCGAATTGGTAGGGGGCTTCCTCTCCCTGGTGGAGGTAAGGGGATACCGTCCATCCGTCCTTCCCCCTTAAATCCTCTCCGCTCTTCTCGCCGGTGAAGCGGGGGCCGACCACGGTGGGGAAGACGAACTCGTAGATTCCATCCTCGGGCACCAAGAGCTCGGTGTATTTTACTTTCACCTCCACCACGTCGCCGGGCATGATGTTGGCCACCTTCATCTGGAAGACATTGGGTCTTTCCTGCTGGAGTAGGGAAGCCACCTTGCCTTCGTCCTTGGCCGCCTGGTATATCTTCTCCGCTTTCTTTCTCTCCTCGATCTTCGCCTCGATTATCCTTTCGCCGATCTTCATCTTCAGGGCGTGGATGGCCGATTTCGTTCCCAGGGGAAAGACGTAGATCGCTTCTATCGTTTTCTTCCCGTCATTTTTATAGACCTGGGTGAGCTCAACCTCGGCGATCACTCCGGCGATATCCACCCCGGCCCCTGTCCGGAGCAGGGGAAAGCTGTCCACCTCGGCGTCACCCGGAACGAAGAAGTAGGGTGACAGGTGTTCCTTTTCCTCGGCGGGCGAGTTCGGGAATACTCTTCTACCGGCCGCAGGAGCGGCCTCAAGATTCATCGCCGGGAGCCAGAACACCAGATACGCGAAAACTAAAAAGATCATAGCCCTTTTCATCCTTCACCTCCCTTTTAAATTTTCAAATGAATATAACTTTGAATCCATTGCCACCAAGACACCAAGGCACAAAGAAAATAAGAGTTAAAGTTTGATCTATCTTTACGTCTTCTACTAAGGAGAGCATAAAATAGGTTGCAAGTCATTGCGAGAAGCGAAGCGACGAAGCAATCTCAACCCATTGCGAACTAAGAGATTGCTTCGCTCCGTTCGCAATGACCTTTGCATGATCCATGCAATCATTAAAGTGCTCTCACTAATAACCTTATAACTCCTTCGTGACTTTGTGCCTTAGTGGCTGGCCATTAAATTTAGATCGTGAAATTTAAAAATCGGTTTCAGGATATTAGACAAAAAATTGTGCGGAAAGTTCCCGATAAAAATTTTCCGGAGGAAAATTTTTAGGTTGTTCAGTTCGAAGATATAAGATTGATTCGCAGCGTAATCGGGGGGGAGGATGGAAGCGTTCCGGGGGGCAAAGGTTCCTGGAGTTCACCCAGTTGGCCCAATTTTTCCAGGAAGTAATTATAATTTACAGCGGGGATTTCCGCGGTAATATATTGAGGCAGGTTAGTTTCTTTCTTATAATCTAAAATAATAATCCTACCTTCCGCCAGCTCGATCAATTTCTTAATTCTGGAAATTATCTCACTCACCGGAAGAGGCGAGCCCGAACTCTTATCGTCCGTTCCGACTGTATCCTCGGCTAAAAACATTCTCGACCGCCCGCTTTCTTCAAGCTCCATCGTTTGCGAAACCGCCGGCGGCGCCCCGGCGACCATAACCCCTCTTTCGCCGGCCTCATCCCGCCGGCGCGGAGCCGGCGGCAGCCGGCGATCCGCCAGAAGGACCAGCTGAATCGGCTTCTCCTCCTTCGAATCCCGAGAAAGAATTTTTTCCTCCTCTTTTATCCCGGCGAACTTCTTTCCCAGCGCTATCCGCGCCGGTTCCGGTCTGCCTTTCATATCCACCGATGGGGGACGGGGGAGAGAAAGAGTACGCTGAAATCCTTTTCCGGGCTGCCAGGTATGCAGAATAAAGGCGACGATCAGAACGGTCGCCGCCGCCACCACCGCTTCCGGGGGAATCCTCAATTGCATCGGTTCGGATAATACCCGCCATATCTTCTTGAATGAAGAACGTCTTTCCAGGCGCGAGCGGACCTGCTGGAGGAAGTCGGCTGGCGCTGAGACCTTTTCCAGGGCGCTAAGTTTTGCCCGGTATCTCTGCAAAAAGGCGAGCTCTTCCGCGCAGGCCCCACAGCTCTTGACATGCTCTTCGAGCAACGCTTTTTTCCCCGGCGGAAGGGTGCCGTCGATGTATTCGGTTAATAATTTTTCAGCTTCCCGGCATTCCATTCAAACAATTCCTTTCAGTTTTTTTCTCAAGCGCCTCCGGGAACGGGCGAGCTTTGATTTCACCGTACCGGCCTTGTATCCGGTCACCTTCTCCACTTCCTCGTACGATAGCCCCTCGATATCCCGGAGCACGACCACCGTTTTCTGATCTTCCGGCAGCGAATCGATCGCCCGCTGAATGATCGCGTCGATTTCTTTTCTTTCCAGCGCTTTTCCGGGGGACATCGATTCGTCACCGACTTCGATTGTATATGATCCTTCTTCCGTCTCCACCGGATTATCGAGCCGGACCATCCTGCGGCCGATCCGCTGTTTCAACGATCCGAGCTTATTTTTGCAGCCGTTGACCGCTATCCGGTAAAGCCAGGTTGAGAATGAAGAATCGAACCTGAATTTATTCAGCGAGCGGTACACCCTGATGAAAGTATCCTGGGCGCTATCGTTGGCTTCTTCATAATTTCCCAGCAGGCGATAGCAGGTATTGATCACTTTATCCTGATACTTGAGAACCAGCCCGTTAAAGGCGTCTTCATCGCCGGCGATGAAGGCTTTGATCAGAACCTCGTCTTTCGGGAACTCTTCTTCCGCTCGCATTGTTCCTTCATTCATTTAGACAATTAAAATTTCCAGAAGTTCCGAAAAACGGATGGAATATCGATGATAACTTATTAGAATTCCGACTCCGGTAGCAAAATTACCGGCTACTCCCGGTAACTGTGGGAAAAGAGGGTGAGAAGAATAATCTTGATATCAAAGAAAAGCGACCAGTTCTCCAGGTAATACATGTCGTACTCCACCCGCAGCTTGACCGACGTGTCTCCCCTCAGGCCGTTGACCTGGGCCCAGCCGGTAACCCCCGATCTAATCAGGTGACGGGACATATAGCGGGGAATATCTTCTTTGAACTTTTCCACGAAAACCGGACGCTCCGGGCGCGGGCCCACCAAACTCATATCCCCCCTGAGGACATTCCAGAGCTGGGGAAGCTCATCCAGGCCGAATTTTCGGAGCACTTTTCCCAGGGGGGTGGCCCGGGGGTCATCCTTTTTCGGCAGGACCGGACCGCTTTCCTTTTCGGCGTCCACCGGCATGCTGCGGAGCTTGTAGAGCCGGAAGGTCATGCCGTTTTCCCCCATCCTCTCCTGCTGAAAAAATACCGG
>Ga0272441_10004077_pt1 | contig 26944 bp, 21 predicted proteins | sample SSMProp6N_FD_193582 | JGI IMG/M metagenome (GOLD analysis project Ga0272441, IMG submission 193582) | Marine sediment archaeal communities from Little Sippewissett salt marsh, Falmouth, MA, United States - SSM-Prop-6N | ecosystem: Environmental > Aquatic > Marine > Wetlands > Sediment ... | reverse complement strand
GCGGTTCATGGATATCTTCCGCCACAACGAGTTCTGCGATCTGCTGTGCGATCGTGATCGGCTGACGCACCATTGCGAGGTCTGCCGGTTCAAGAACTACTGTGGCGGGTGCCGGGCCCGCGCCGACGCCTACTTCGGCGCGGTGAACGCCGGCGATCCAGGCTGCATCTTCAACGAGAAGCACTGGGAAGAGCTCATCCGGCAAGGTGTGGTTGCACAGACCACGATGGCTGATCCGCCGACTATGCCGGTATTCGCCGCCGACGCGCCAACGAGCCCTTTGCGCGATCAGCCGGCGTAGCTCGGATACCGCCCAGCGGCGTGCTGGCGACCAAGCTCCAGGTAGCGCTGGATGACGTGGTCGATGTAGCCGCGATCCGCATCGGTCACGTCGCGCGTCGCACGCGCCGGCATACCGACAACGACCTTTCCATCCGGAACGATCGTCCCCGGCGTCACCAGGGCGCCCGCCGCGACGATGCACCCCTCCCCCACTTCCGCGTCGTCGAGAACGATCGCACCGGTCCCGATCAGTGAACGCCTGCCAACACGCCGGCAATGAACCACGGCGCGGTGACCAATCGACACATCGTCGGCGATGTCGAGCGGGACCCCCGTCTTCGTGTGCAGGACGCTGCCATCCTGCACGTTTACGCGACTTCCGAGGGTAATCGGACCCACATCCCCCCGAATCGTGACGTGATGCATGATGGTCGAGTCGTCCCCGATGATCACCTCACCACAGACAGTCGCGGTCTGCGCAATGAACACATTGCGCCCGATAACGGATCGAATGACGTCTTCGTTCATGTGCGGATTGTAGCATTCCGCGAGGACGGGCGGCCCCTGCCCGCGTCACGAATCCGCGACGGCAAGACTCGGCGCCGTTCGGCAAGAGCGGTATAAACAACACATCCAACGGGGATCCCTGGGGCTCAATTCGCCTGACAGGACCGCGAGACAGGGGAGGTGGTCATGAACGGTCTGCTTCGCACACGACGCCCGTACCGGGGGCTGTCACTTCTGTTGGCTGGATCGCTCGCGCTGCTGACACTCGCGGACGACGAGCCCGTCTCGCAGAACCGGCTGCCGCGGCTACCGGCAAAGGACTTCGCCGGCCAGACCGCGTGCGACGTCCTCCGCGTACTGTCGGGAAACGCGATCGTCATCGAGCGCGATGGGAAGCCGACGGCCATCCGCCTGATCGGCACCTACGTTCCGCGGGCCGACGGTGACGTTGCGGAAGCTGGGACATTCCTGAGCCGGCTTCTCGAAGCGGAATCGGTCTATGTTGAGAGCGAGCCGGACTGGCCGGCGCGCGATCAGGATGGCCGCACCTGGGCGTACGTGTACCGGGCACCGGACGGCCTGTTCGTAAACCTCGAACTGATTCGCCAAGGGTACGCGCGTGTCGCCGGAGCCGGCCCGTTCGCGCAGCAACCACTGCTGGAGGCGTACGAGAAACACGCGCGCGATGCGCACAAGGGTCTGTGGCGCGACCCCGTCACCGCCCGCGCGACGACCCAGCCGACCTCGAAGCCCAGCCGCAATGAGGTCGGCAAAGACACGTCGGATCGCACGAAAACCGGTGGCGGAATCACCGTCTACGTCACGAAGCACGGCAGGAAATACCACCGCAAAGACTGCCAGCACGTGCGAAAAAGCGCCATTCCGATGACGCTGAAGGAGGCTAAGGCGAAGGGCTACACGCCGTGCTCGCGCTGCAAACCACCCCGGTAGATCCATCCACCACAGTGCTTCCCCGATGAGCGGCCCCGCCGACTGATCCGGGTTCTCGGTTGTCCCTTTCGGTCGACGGGCTATACTCCAGGGATTCACCCTTGGTCTTCGACGCCAGGCGGCGTCCTAGAAAGTTGTTGTATGCGATTTTTGTTCATCGGGGACATCGTCGGAAAGCCCGGCAAGCACGCCTGTTCCCAAGTGATCCCCCGGCTGATTGTCGAGCAAGGCCTGGACCTCGTGATCGCGAACGCCGAGAACACGGCGGCTGGCAGCGGGATAACGCCGCCAATGTTCAGGAAGCTTCAGCACTATGGGGTGGATGTCTGCACAATGGGAGATCACATCTACCGGCGACGAGAGGTGCTGGCGCTGCTGGCATCGACGGATCGCGTCGTGCGTCCGGCCAACCTGGCACCCGAGGCAACCGGGGCCGAGCTGGCGATCTTCGAGGCGCACAACCAGGAGCCCGTCGCGGTGTTCTCCCTCCTGGGGCGAACTTTCATGAACGTCCGGGCAGATTGCCCCTACCACGCGGCTGACCGGCTCCTGAAGAAAATCGGCTCGGACGTCAAGACGATCGTCATCGACATGCATGCGGAGACCACCAGCGAGAAAGTGGCCCTGGGCTGGTACCTCGATGGCCAGGTCAGTGCCGTGATCGGCACGCACACGCACATACAAACCGCCGACGAGCGAGTTTTGCCGCGAGGAACCGCGTACATCACCGACGCGGGAATGACCGGGCCCTACGACTCCGTCCTGGGGCGCGACAAGGATGCCGTCGTGAAGTCACTCGTCACCGGCGTGCCCCACCCCTACACCGTCGCCACCGATGACACGCGGCTCTGCGGCGTGATCGTCGAAACGGACGACGCAACCGGGCGGGCCCGCCGCATCGAACGCGTGAACATCCCCGACCACACCCCGTCCTACGCGGACGACAAAGACTGAAGCGCCGGCACTACTCCCGCCGGCGCACCCGGTGGATCGGGAGGATGTCGCGCGCGTTGTCTTGCAACGGCTCGAAACGCGGACTGAACAGGTAGTTTCCCCGGCGATGATAGATCGGGATGATCGGTAGCTCATCCTCGCACAGGATCCGCTCCGCCGCACGGAACAGAGAGAACCGCCGCACGTTGTCGGCTTCCGCCCCCGCCGCCGCGATCAGCCGATCGTATTCGGCGTTCGACCAGCCCGTGCGATTCTGCCCACCCTCGGTGACGAACATATCGAGGAACGTGCTCGGGTCCATGTAGTCCCCGAACCAGTTGCTCCGCGCCACGTCGTAGTCCAACTGGCTGATCCGGCTGCGCAAAACCTTGCTCTCGATTGTTCGCAGCGCCACCTGGATTCCGAGCACCGACTCCCACATCGCCTGGATGGCTTCCGCGACGAACCGCTCCTCCGGGTCGGCCACGGAAGCGATCTCAATCGCGCGGCTGTTGTCGAAGCCGCTTTGTCGCAGGTGCTCGCGCGCCAGCTCGCCGCGTTGCTCGGCGCTGAGACCGACCCCGAGTCCCGCCGGCGGCTCGTAGTAGATGGTGGCGCCATCGCTCGACTTCCGCGGCATCAGGTGGAGAACGGTCCGCGGCACGAACGTGCTCGCCGGTGCTTCCCCGAGACGCATCACGTGCTCACAGATCGCCACTCGATCGATCGCCAATGAGAGAGCTCGGCGAAAGTGCGCGTCGTCCAGCGGCGGACGACGGCAGTTGACGCGGTAGAAGAACGTTGCGAACCGGTCGCCCGTGCTGAAATCCGGGCGACGTCCGGCCTTCTGCTCAGCCATCAGGACTTCCGCGACGCCGCGCTCCAGCCCGCGCGCATGGTCGATGCGCCCCGTCTCGTACGCGATCAATGCCACGTTCACATCGTCGGTGATGTACGCCTCGATGGTGTCGATACCGATGGTGGCCGAATCCCAGTAATGAGGGTTGCGCTTCAGCCAGATACTCTGCTTGAAATCCCAGCGGGTGAGCACGAAGGCCCCGTTGCAGACGATGTTGCCCGGGCGTGTCCACAGGTGCTCGGTCCCCGTCAGCACGCGTCCATCGCGATAGGCCCAGCGGGCCAGCGTCGGCCTGTGCGCCGGATAGAAGGTGACGAAGGACGTCAGGTCGAGGAAGTACGAGCACGGGTTGCACAGCGTGACCCGCAGAGTCCGGTTCTCCGGCACCTCGATCCCCACCTCCTCCACCGCGACATCATCGGCGGGGTCGCTGTTGCAGCGTGAGGTGTAGAACGGCTGCGCGCCGCGGATCATGAACAGGAGATTCGCGTATTGCGACTTGGCCTTCGGATCCAGCACGCGCAGCCAGGCACAGCGGAAATCTTCCGCGACGACCGGATCCCCGTTCGACCACCGGGCCTCTTCACGCAGGTGAAACGTGTACCGCGTCTGATCGTCGCCGACCTCCCACTCCTCCGCGACGCCCGGTTCCGGCTGGAACGTGTCGGCATTCAGCCGGGTCAGCCCCTCGAACATCGCGTTGACGAGCTGGATTTCGGGCAGCCCGCTGACACGTTGCGGGTCGAGCATGCGCGGCTCGGGGCACGCCAGAACGAAATCCGCCCGCTGGGAGCGCGCGCCGAACGCGAGCCAGAGCAACAAGGCAGCGACAGGAACAAGCACGATGGCCAACAGCGTTCGCAACACGGATGGGCTCCGGACCTGGCTGGACGCATGGTGCGTGTCCGCGCCCCAAGCGTCAAGCCGACTCTTCCGCCGGAACCCTCGCAGCACAGGGGCTCGATGCTTGACACCCCGCTCGCGGAAAGCTAGTGTCGGATGGGCGATTTGGCTGAAAGGCGAGCGATGGAAATCCGCATGGATTTGGCGCAAGTGCGGATCTCGGAGACACATGATCAACAGGTCATTGTGCTCCGGGAGCGCAACGGTGCGCGGCTGCTGCAGATCGTGATCGGTCTGACCGAGGCGCTGGCGATCGACCGGCGTGTCAAGTCCGTGCAGCTTCAGCGCCCGATGACGCACGACTTGTTGGCCAACATCATTGAGGCTCTCTCGGGTGAGCTGGAGAAGATCGTGGTGAACGACCTTCAGGACCACACCTTCTACGCCAAACTGGTAATCCGACACCAGGGTGAGCTCGTCGAGGTGGACAGCCGGCCGTCGGACGCCATCGCGCTCGGTGTGGCCCACGACGTTCCAGTGTATGTCGAAGATCACGTGCTTGCCGCGGCGGGCCAGTAGCACGGTTAGCAAGCAGGCGTTGCGGAGGATGGCTTTGCATGGGAGGTGCGCCTGGATCGTGGCACTTGCCCTCGTTTTGAGCGGCTCCACCGGCTGCACGTGGATGTCGTACCTGGGTACCGACGAGCGAGGCAGCGAACTCGGCCGAACATACTTTGTCGGCGGCGCCGGCTTTGTCGGACACGTGACGGGCACGCTCGCCGTCCCCAAGGGACTCCGACAGGCCGGGTATCGGGGGGCCATCGAGGTCTTCGGGTGGCAGAGCGTCGTCGGCGGGACCCTACGCGACCAGATGGACCGCAGTCGCAACGAGGGGCAGGCCCACCGGCTGGCCGAGCGCATCCGGGCATATGTCCAGGCGTTTCCCGACGGCCCCGTAGACATCATCGCCCTATCTGCCGGGACCGGCGTCGTCACATGGGCACTGGAATCGCTGCCCGAGGATGTTCGGATCCGAAACGTCGTCTATCTGGGCAGCAGCCTGTCTCGCCGCTACGACCTGAGCGAGGCGCTGCGGCGTCTGGAAGGTCGGCTGTACAACTTCTACTCGTCACGGGACGCCGTCCTGCGCTACGGCATGCCCATCGCCGGCTCGGTGGACGGGGAGTTGGGCTGGCCGAGCGTCGCCGGCCTGTACGGCTTCGCGCTGCCGCCAGACCTCGATGACACGGGCTGGCAGGTGTATCGCCAGCGGCTTCGGAACAGGCCCTACAAGTCGCGCTATGCGCGCTTCGGATACCGTGGACAGCACACTGACGCCACATCGCCGGAGTTCATCGCCCGCATCGTCACGCCGCTGCTGTCGCGACCGCCCGAGATTACGCACGAAGACTCCGCGGCCCGTGCGGCTGACAACGTGGCTGACGAATCGCCAGATCCGCCACCCTCGACGAATACCGCCGCGCCCGGTACACCGAACTGACGGTTGCCAGGTTGGCGGAGTTGATCAACGAGTAAACACCTCCATAATGGGGACTGTGCGGGATGAGTTGGCCCATACATACCTTTCCATGAGGCAGCCATGCAAGACATCACCGAACACCTCGTCGAACTGATCAAGTCCACGTCCACCGATCTATCACCCGACGTCGAGCAGGCTCTGCACGATGCCCACGAAGCCGAAGAACGCGGCTCGGCGGCCCAAGGCGCGCTCAAAACCATCCTCGACAACGTGCGCATGTCGCGCGAGTCTGGGCGTCCCATCTGCCAGGACACGGGCACGCCGAACTTCACCATCTGGCACCCCGAAGGCGTCTCGCAGCGCGCCCTGACGGAGCAGATCAAGAACGCTCTGCGCATCGCGACGGAGCAGGCCTGTTTGCGGCCGAACGCCGTCGCCGCCCTGTCCGGCAAGAACTCCGGCGACAACACCGGGATCGACTTCCCCACGATCCACTTCCACGAGTGCCAGCAGAATGACCTCCGGATCGGTCTGATGCTCAAGGGGGGTGGGTCGGAGAATTGCGGCTGCCAATACAGCATCCCGTCATCGGAGTTCGCCGCCAGCCGTGATATCCAGGGCGTCCGCAAAGCTGTTCTCGACGCCGCCTTCAAGGCTCAGGGTTTTGGCTGTGCGCCCGGCATTCTCGGTGTGGGGATCGGCGGCGATCGCGCTACGAGTGTGATCAAGGGCAAAGAGCAGTTGTTCCGGACCCTGGGCGACAGCAACCCCGATCCAGAGCTCGACGCGATGGAGAAACAGCTCTACCGCGAGATCAACGAACTCGGCATCGGGCCCATGGGCTTCGGCGGGAAGACGACCGTTCTGGCCGTGAAGATGGGAGAACTGCACCGGCTGCCGGCGTCGTTCTTCGTGTCGATCGCCTACATGTGCTGGGCCGATCGGCGGAAGATCATGACCATCAGGAACGGAAACGTCGAGATCACCGCACCCTAGTACCGGACCCACACGCAACAACCACAAGAGACAGGTCTCACAACCTGCGTGGCGGAGAAACATAGATGAGCACGAAACTCACCATTCCCATCAGCGAAGAGCAAGCACGCGGCCTGAAGATCGGGGACCAGGTTCTGCTGAGCGGCGTGATGTTCACCGGCCGCGACGCGGCGCATAAGTACTTGATCGACAGCTTCGTCAAGGGCCCCTGTCCCGAGAGCGAACGCGCCCTCTACGAGCATCTCAGGAAGGGGCTTTCCGGCGGCGTGATCTACCACTGCGGCCCCGTTGTACGCAAACGCGATGATGGCAAGTACGAATTCGTCGCCGCGGGGCCGACCACGAGCATCCGCGAAGAACCCTACGAAGCGGACGTCATCGGGCACTTCGGGCTGCGAGCCGTGATCGGCAAAGGCGGCATGCGCGACAAAACGCTCGCCGGATGCCAGCAGTACGGCGCCGTGTATCTGCACGCGGTCGGCGGAGCCGCCACGCTCATCGCCGAGAGCGTCAAGGAAGTGGTCGACGTCCACAAGCTGGACTTCGGCGTCCCCGAAGCGTTCTGGGAAATCCGCGTCGAGGACTTCCCGTGCGTCGTGACGATGGACTCGCACGGGCAGAGTCTGCACGACAAGGTTCGCGAGGACTCGGAGACGAAGCTGAAGGAGATCCTGGCCGGGTAGATGCCGAGCGCTGCACCTGGAAGCCGGCCCGTACAACCTGAACCCCGTGGCCGCGGATGGCGATGAAGGGAGAGTCATGTCAGCGACACGCATAGAGCGCGATTCAATGGGCGAAATGAACGTCCCCGCGGACGCGCTCTACGGAGCGTCCACACAGCGGGCGGTGCTCAACTTCCCGATCAGCGGCTACCGACTCGGGCGAAGGTTCATCCGTGCCCTCGGCCTCGTGAAATACGCCTCCGCGATGGCCAATGAGAAACTCAGCAAGCTCGAAGCCAAAACCGCAGCGCCTACCAAGCAGGCGGCCCGCGAAGTGGCAGACGGACAACACGATGACCACTTCGTCATCGACGTGTTTCAGACCGGGTCTGGCACATCGACCAATACGAACGCCAACGAAGTGATCGCGAATCGGGCCACGCAGATCCTCGGCGGGGCGACCGGCGGCCGGTTAGTACACCCGAATGACCACGTCAATATGGGCCAGTCCTCCAACGACGTGATCCCGACGGCGATCCACGTCGCCACGGTCGAGGCGCTCAAGGGCGACCTGATGCCATCGCTGCACAACCTGCACAAGGCGCTGGGGGCCAAGGCGGAGGAGTTCGACCAGATCGTAAAGATCGGCCGTACCCACCTCATGGACGCCACGCCGATCCGGCTCGGGCAGGAGTTCAGCGGCTACGCCAGCCAGATCGCGCACGCCGATCGCCGCATTATGCAGAAAATCATCATCCTGCGTGAGTTGCCGATCGGCGGGACGGCCGTCGGAACCGGCATCAACACCCACCCGGAGTTCGCCCGGCTCGTCTGCGAGATCCTCAACCACGAGACACGCGAGTCGTTTCACGAAGCCCAGAACCACTTCGAGGCCCAGGCGGCCAAGGACACGCTGGTCGGTGTCGCCGGCGTGCTCAAAGTCGTCGCCATCAGCCTCACGAAAATCGCCAACGACATCCGGCTGATGGGCAGCGGGCCGCGCGGCGGTATCGGCGAGCTGCTCCTCCCCGCAACACAGCCCGGCAGCTCGATCATGCCCGGAAAGGTGAACCCGGTCATCTGCGAATCCGTGCTCCAGGTCTGCGCCCAGGTTGTCGGAGCCGAAGCAGCGATCACCTATGCGGGAGGATTGCTCGGGAACTTCGACCTGCACGTCGGCATGCCCGTGATGGCCCACAACCTGCTCGAATCGATCCGGCTGCTGGGCAACGTGTGCCAGGTGTTCACGGACAAATGTATCACCGGGCTGAAAGCCAATGCCCAACGTTGCGAGGAGCTCATCGAGCTCTCGCTGGCGATGTGCACGAGCCTGGCCCCGCTGATCGGCTACGATGAAGCGGCGGCCATCGCGAAAGAAGCCTACAAAACCGGCAAGACGGTCCGACAGGTCGCGACCGAGCGCGGCGTGCTTGACCAGGCCCGGCTCAACGCCGCGCTGGACGCGCGTACCATGACCGAACCGCGGGCCTAACCGCCGAGCATACTGACGAATGGGTTGATGTCGTCGAAGTCCACATCACCATCGTGGTCGCAGTCGGCGTTGAGCCAGTCGCAATCGGGATACTGCGCTTCGTAGCCGGCCTGACCGCCGAGTGCGAGAACGAAGGGATTGATGTCGTCAAAATCCACATCGCCGTCGCAATCGAGATCGCCATAGCCGCTCGAGGCGAACTCGTCGGCCCCCATGTCCACGCAGACAACGCTATTGCCGTCACCGTCCCAGACGCGTATCTGCCCATCGATGTCACGTTCGTCCGGCAAGGGGACGAAGGCCGGATCACCGGTATCCACACAGGGAGAATCAGCAGTCAGGTGATAGTCGTTGTCGGCCCAGGTGTCGGGGTCGTTGTCCGGACCGTCGGCGTCGGCGAAGAGCGGAGCGTCAGCGATGTTGTCGGATCCGGGCCCGGTCCAGCCGCCTCCCACATCGCTGTAGTTGACCGTCAGGACGCCATTGGCCACGGTGATCTCGCTGGGCGAATCACCCCAGAGAATGCACTGGTCCATCACCGGGTTGCCGCCGTCGCAATAAACGGCGGCGCTCCACACGGCCGACTCATTGCCGGTAACCGTGCAGTTGCTGAGGGTAGAACTGGAATCGAAGATGTAGATGGCACCACCATCATACGCCGTCGTATTGCCGGTCACGTTGCAATCACGGAGGCTGATATCCGCATTGTCGAGGCAGGCCACGCCGCCGCCGACCGTGCCGCTGACATTCCCGGCAATCGTGCAGCAGGTGATGAGCGAGGTGCACCGGTGGCACGCGATACCGGCGCCGTAAGAGGTCGACTCGTTGTCCGCGATCAAGCAATCGTGGATGGTCGGGCTGCAATCGCGGATGTAGATCCCGCCGCCGACGATCTCCGACTCGTTACCGGTAATGGTGCAACCCACCACCGTCGCGTCGCTGACGTCGGCGCAGCTAATGCCACCGCCATTGTCCCCGGTCGTGTTGCCCGTGATCGTGCAGCGCAGAATGGTTGCCGGACTGTTCTCGTCGCATCGCACGCCGCCGGTGGCGTCCGCAGCCGTATTTCCGCTGATGTCGCAGTCGGCAATCACCGGACTGCTTCCGCGGTAGCACAGGACCCCGGCACCCTCCTCGGCTGTGTTGACAGTGATGGTGCAGTCTCGGATAACCGGGCTGCTGCCTTCACAACCGACACCACCGCCGAAGTTGTCGGCCGCGTTCTGCGTGACCGTGCTGTCGACGATCTCCGGATCACTGCTCCAGCAGTAGATTCCCCCGCCGTTGTGATCGGCGGTATTGGCAACGATTGTGCAGCCCGAGATGCTGGCGTTGCTGCCGAAATCGCAACAGATGCCGCCACCATCGCCGCAATGACCGGACGCGGTGCACATGCTAACGGTGCAATCGCGAATCGTGGCGTCGCTGTCCCAGCAGTAGATGCCGCCGCCAGCACACAGCGCCGTGTTGCTGGCGAGTGTGCAATTGATGATCGTGGGGCTACCGCCCTCGCAGCAGATCCCCCCGCCGGCCACGCTGAAGCCGTTGATGATCGTGAACCCGTCCAGCACCGAGCTCGCCGTCTCCCCATTGCGGAAGACGAACGCCCGTCCCAGCATCTCGCAGTCGATGGTGCAGTTGTCCGAACCGTTCTCCGAGCGCACGGTGATGGCCTTGCCGAGGAAGTCGATGTCTCGATTGCCATCGCCCTGATACGTGTTGTCGGCCACGAGCACCGTATCGCCGGCCTGGGCCGCATCGATCGCAGCCTGAATGGTGGTGTAGTCGGCGGGCACGTGAAGCGTATCCGCAACGGAAGCGACCTGGGGCAGAAGCAACACGAGCACAGCGGTTGACGCAACAAGATACCTTCTGCGGGGTAGCATGGGACTCCTCCTCCGTTATTGTGAATCGCCGAGGCGTTGTGTGGTCCGAGCACCTCGTGGCCAACCCCGCCGCAGCATGCAGGTACACATTCATCGTACCGAAACGAACAAGCAAAAGCGACTATTAATTGCTTGTTATCGGGCACTTACAGAGCGGCAACCCCCGCCCGCGACGACACAACACTGCCACCGCCAGTACTCCCCCCGCCTGGTGTGAATCCTCATCCTCCCAGCAACGCGACGAACGGGTTGATGTCGTCAAAGTCCACGTCACCATCGTCGTCACAATCGGCGTTCAGCCAGTGGCAATCGGGATACTGCACGAGGTAGTCGGCCTCACCGCTGAGCGCCAGCACAAACGGGTTGATGTCGTCGAAATCCACGTCGCCATCGCAATCGAGATCGCCGGCCAGCAGCTCGCATTCGTCCGGCACACCGTTGCCATTCGCGTCCGCGCTTGTGCCATCGGCGATATCGCATTCGTCCGGAACACCGTTGGTGTTGCAGTCCTGGCTGGTGCCGCCGGCAATGTCGCAAACATCGAGCACACCGTTGGCGTTGCAGTCGTTGCCCTCCAACTCGCACTCATCGGGGATGCCGTTAGCGTCGCAATCGTTGCTCAGACCGGCGGCGATATCACACTCGTCCGGCACGTTGTTCTCGTTGCAGTCCGGGCTTACTTCGTAGCTCAGGTCACAGGTATCCGGGCTGCTGTTGCCGTTGCAGTCCCATCCGGAGACGAGGTGGCTCTCCGGAATCACCACCTTCGTCTGCCCCGGCACTTCCCAACTCAGGCTGACAACCGCGTCCTCCGTCAGCTCGTAGTACTCCATGCCAATCGAGTAGGCGCGATCCCCTTCCAGATCGACCGCCGCCGAGTACTCCGTCCCGGGCCGCGTACCCCACTCGTCGATCAGGATCTCGTCATCCACCCACAGCCGCACGCCTTCGTCGGCGAACACGTAGAACGTGTACATCCCATCCATCGGGGGCAGCAACACGTACCCCGACCAGCGGACGCTGAAGCTGTCGTTCTGGATCGCCGGCCACGGCGCACCCAGCCCCCAGTCGAAATCGATCGTGGGATCGATCCGACCGAGCAACCGTCCGCCGAACGCCGGGTCGTCGAAGTACGCCGCCGCCAGGCCGTGGTTGTTCTCGTTCTCGCACTCATCGGGCACGCCGTTGAAGTTGCAGTCCGCGCTGCTCTCCAAGGCGACATCACACTCGTCCGGCACGCCGTTCCCGTTGCAGTCGGCGGCAGCGCCGCTGTCGATGTCACACGCGTCCGGCACACCGTTCGCATTGCAGTCCAGGCCGCCGCCCAGGGACCGCGTCCCGCTGATCTCGATGTCGTCGATATTCCAGCCGCAATAGCACCAGCCGACGTCGGTCGGCCCCATCGTCCAACGCAGATACACGGCGGGGTGGTTGTCGGCGATAGCCGAGATGTCGAACGTCTGAAACACCCACGCCGAGTCGGTGATCTCCGCCGGGTTGTCCCAGAGGGTGACCCAATCGGTGCCGTTGTTGCTGACGCTTACCGACGCGTGGTCAAAGGCCGGGTCCTCGACGCCCAGCCAACGCCAGAATGAAAGCTGCAAGCCGTGTTTGCCGGTGCAGTCAATCGGGGTGCTCGTCAGGTGGTACGCTGGCATGCTGTTCGTGTAATCACCGTTCAGGTTGTAGCCGTACACGAACGAGCCGGTGTAGCCGCCCGCGGGGTCAGGCTCACCAAAGCCGAAACCGCCACCTCCCGACGGGCTACCGCGTGACCACGCACCCTCCGCATCCCACGCCGGATTCGAATCCAGCGTGAAAGCCATCGAGAACGGGACGGCGTCCAACTCGCAGTCATCCGGGAAGCCGTTGGCCTGGCAATCCGAGCTCGTCCCAAACGCGATGTCGCACTCGTCCGGCACGCCGTTGCCGTTGCAGTCTTCGCTTGCCCCGCCCGCCACGTCTTGATCATCGGGCACACCGTTACCATTGCAGTCGGGTCCGAAGACGGCCACGACGTCGAAATCGTCATCCATAATCAGGGTGGCGGGGTTATCGGAACCACCGAGCGCGCCCTGCCAGTGGTCGAAGTACGTGACGTCCGCGGCCTGCGCCGCGAGTTGGACGGAGGTGCCAGCCGGATAGGTCCCGCCGGGCGGATCCAGCAACACGCTGCCCAGCCCCTCAACAGCCACGGTCAGCCGCTGCGTGCCAGCCGGCACCACGGAAACGCTAGATTCGCAGGGAACATAGTTGTGCTTGCTCGCCGTGACCAGGAGTTCCCCCGTGTCCGCCGGCGTAACGTCGAACGTGGCCACGCCCGCCGCGTTCGTCTGCTCGATCGCATAAACGTCGTCAGCCTTCCAGAGGCACACCGTCGCCCCGTCCACCGCTCCGCCGCCACTCGAAACCTGCACGGGGAACGTCGCAGATTGACCGGCGTCGAGCGTCTCGGCATGCGACACGGTCAGCAACTGCGGATCCTGCGTCCAGATCTGCAACTCGGGATCTCCGAGGAGCGTCAGCTCCGCGAAGATGTACTGCATGTACATGTTGTCCTGGTACGCGTCGTTCTTGTGGTCCGAGAAGCACTCCCCGAGCGTCGTGTGGCCCTGGTTGAACAAGGACCGGAAGAAATAGCGATCGTAACGCAGCGACACGTAATCGTCGTGGAACGGCTGGTACCAGCCATAGCGCGAGTTTCCGACGATGGCGACACCGCCGCCCTGCGCGTTCACCACGAACGCCTCCCCCACGCAGATGTACCCCGCATAGTCGCACGCCCAACAGCCAATCGAGTAGAAGATGCTCTGGCGATCACCATTGACCAGGCCGTACATCTCGGAATGGCCCATCATGTCGTTGTGGTTGACGTAGCCGGCGCCCATCGAATCGCTGCTCGAATGGTCGATGTGATTGACGAGGTTGTTCCCCTGATCGAGGTACGCCAGAACATCCGCCATGTGCGCGCCGAGCTCGCTGTCGTACTCGTGGCGGCACGTCCAGTCATCCGGCAAATAAAGATCCTCGATGGCGATCTTGCAGCCCTCGCCCTCGTAGCTGTCGAGCTCACGAAGGTCAAAGCCGAGCAGCGCCGCATTCGTCGCGTAGTCCGTCAACGGCGGCTTCTTCTCATACGCCAGCACCTTGCGAATAAACGTACCGACCGCCGGGGAGGTTCGCGCCGCCGCGCGGCCGACGTGGACCTCGCACATCCAGTCCTCGTCGTAGTCGGCATAGAACGTGTCGTTCGGGATATCGTCACCGTTGATGGCCACCGTGTGATAAGGAACGACGTTCGTGTCCCCGCCGAGCAGGAAGTAGCTGGCACCCCAGTTGTCGTGCGCGTCCTGGACAAAGGCTCGAATCTTCGAGCGCATGTTGCCCTCGTAGCCGCCATCGTTCTCGATCCAGGATGTCGTGACGATGGCCGTCGGCACACCCTTCTGCGTCTTCCAATCCGCCAGGGGCTGGAAATCATCCACCCAACTGCTCTGCGTAATGATCACGTAGTCGTAGTTACCCGGGCCGACGCCGCGCGTCCGCGTCTGCTTCTCTGGCAGCACCTGCATCGCCACGTCACCCGGATTGACCACCATGCCCCGCAAGAGCTGCTCGTAAGCAGCGCGCCCCCGACCAGAGATGCCCTCCGGCAGACTGTCCCCGCACGCATACCCCGGAACACCTTCGAGCGCGACCTCAATGGAAGACAGAAACACAAGCTTCCGCGTCGCCGGGGTGTACCGCACCGGCGAGACCTCGAGGACGGCGACCGCCTGGCCCGCCAGGTCCGTCTGGTGTGTGAACTTCACCGGGCACGCCGGGTACACCTCGCCAGAACCATAGACCTCGGCATCCGGCCCGACGAACTCGGCGTTGTTCGTCGTGACCGCCGTGGGCTGAACCGGCTGGGAGGGGAAAATGGCGTACTCGCCGGCCAATTCGGTCGATTGCGTGCCAGCCACTCGGACGCCCGTCACGCTCATCCCCGGCGGCAACGCCACGCGCACCATCGACGCCGGCAACAATGGGTGACCAACCGGCCGAAGACAGGCACCGTCTTCCAAACGCACAACGTCGTAGCCCATCAGCCGGCTGAATCGCAGGTCATCCTGCGAGAACGTGGCGACACAGCGCAGCTCGAACGCGGGGCCGTCGTGAACGACGGTCACGTCGCAACGTGGCTGCTGCGCCGGCGACACCCCCGCCGCGACCAACGCCACGACCAACGCGATCGCCAGCGGGCGCAAATTCAGCAAGGCTCTCAGGAATTCTGTCACGACCATCAGGGGGCTTTTCTGCTGCCGCATCTATCCGCCTCTTCCAACCGGTGACCATCCGACCAACGGGCATCGCCCACGGATGCCACCCTTCGACCATTCGAAGACACGAGAAAACCGCGTGCCTGTCCCACCCACGCACCACCACGGCGAAGCACACACCACCGCCGGCCGTCCCCTCGACGCGTTCCCGGATGTGCTTTGGTCCGCCGTCACAGTGCCCAGCGCAATTGAGGATGGTGTCGCGCACGGAGAGAAGCTTCATACCGCCCCGCGGCCACATCCCAACGCACGTGCTGTTGGCCGCACGCGACTGCTCTTCTGCGCATTCTAGCAAACGCCCCTGGGGCAGCCAACAGGCAAGGCTCCTTCCCAAGAGCGTGTATCCACCCTCAATATCGGGTGTGAAGCCCGACGCCCCCACTACGCGGCCATGTTGCCCTTCTCTCTATGGCCACCGCCGCACGCACGAAAAGAGCCTGTCCTTCGCGCAAAACGCACGCCCGACAGGCTCTCTTGAAGAGTCGTTTTGAGTCTACAGCCGCACGAGGCCGACGCTACTCGCCGCTCGCGAGGAAGATCGCATAGACATCATCGTCCGTGTCGCCGGTCCCATCCTCGCCGGCCGTCACCACCCGGAACGTGAACTCGTCACTGTCATTCAGCATCCCTGAGCGTCCCGGCCGATCCCTTCGCGGATCGGTCACCGCCGACACGGCCACGATATCGTCGGCGGGCGTTCCACCACCCGCATCAGCCGCCACCAGAAGCTCCTCGCCGGTCCAGAAAAGCAAACCGGGTGCATCGTTCTGGTCGGTGAAGCGGAGGACCACACGCCCATAGTTATTGATCGCCCCACCGCTGCCGTCCCACGAGACCGTGGCTGCCGCCAGTTCAGTCGGCAGCACGGCGTCGAGCTGGGTGCGTTCAGTGGCGCTGACGAGATACGGGCTGCCGTCGGAGAGAATCACGAGCTCCCCATCGTCGTTGACGCCGCTCAACAACTCCATCGCCGGCTCACCAAGCGGACCTGTGAGCTGCGTCCAAGTGCCGGCGCTCCAGTCGTAGAGCAAGACCGTTTGCCGGATCGTGCTGCCCACTTTGAGCCTCGTCTCGATCGCGATGTGGGCGGCCGGGCCGATGGCGAATGACTCGTACAGCTCCGCATCGGGGTTGACCTGGGACCCAACGGGCAGACCCGTCCACGAACCTCCGGTCCGATTGTCGATCACACGCCACGCATCACCGGTGCCGCGCCCGAGATAGACGCCGATCGAACCCTCGCCCGAGGTGTACGCTCCCTGGAAAAGCGTGTCGCCACTACGGTTCATGGTGGTTTCGATGTTGATCGCGCTGAAGGCGGTGGTGGCCCCTTGGTCGGGGACATCACCCGCTTCGCTGAGGTTCACGTCAGCGAGCGTCGTGATCGTTGTGCCATCGCTCGCGAACACACCCGTACCTTGCAGGAATGTGCCACCATCGAGGAACCCGAAATAGTCGGCACCGAAGATGGCCGTGCCGCCATCACTAACGCCGGCCAGAGAGAAGTCCGGATCAAAGAGAATGGGGGGATTCGGGAACATCTGCCCGAGTTGGTCGCCATCGACGACGCGCACGATGTCACCGTCACTGACGCGCCAGCGGTAGATCCCGCCGGCCATCCGCCCACCCGTGCCCTTGCTCACGCGTGAGACGAACAGCAACCGCCCGTTAGCGCCCCAGGCAATCGGCTGCGCGAATGGATCGAAATCGGTCTTGACGAGGAAATCGCCGAAGTAGTGGTCGGTCTCACGATTCGGCACGATCCCGGCGCTTTCGGGGTTGTCGTCGATGGCCTTAACGACCTGCTCGCCATCCCAGACGTACAGCCCGCCATTGCCGTCGGCCCGGTCTCCCTCGAACAGTCCCCAAAACGCGACGCGGCCTTCACCATCGATGACGGGATCACTGAGCGCGGTGAAGTTGGTGCCGGTGGGCTGGCCGGGCACCTGGTCGCCGGTCTCGGCAACGCACGTCAGGTTGACGGACGCTGCCACGTCAGGCGGGGTCGTCGTGCCACCGTCGCTGCCACCATCCGTACCCCCGTCGGTGCCACCGTCCGTGCCGCCATCCGTACCACCATCGGTACCACCATCCGTACCGCCGTCTGTACCGCCATCCGTGCCACCGTCGGTACCCCCATCGGTGCCGCCGTCCGTACCGCCATCGGTACCGCCATCGGTGCCGCCGTCCGTACCGCCATCGGTACCACCGTCGGTGCCGCCGTCTGTACCACCGTCAGTCCCACCATCGGTGCCACCGTCGGTGCCGCCGTCTGTCCCCCCGTCGGTGCCACCATCGGTGCCGCCGTCGGTACCACCGTCGGTACCACCGTCGGTGCCGCCGTCTGTCCCCCCGTCGGTACCACCATCGGTACCGCCATCGGTGCCACCATCGGTACCACCATCCGTACCCCCGTCGGTGCCGCCGTCCGTACCGCCATCGGTGCCGCCGTCATCAGGCCCAGTCGGCACCTGCGGACACCCACCTCCGAGCAACACGATCCCGACGACAGCGACGAGGCCCGCGCAGAGAATCCAGCGGGCACGCAAGAGCTTCGTGGCAGGCACCATGGCGACTGACTCCTCTTCGAAGGGCGCTGACAGTTGTGGCGCACGGAGTCCAGGGACTCCCCGCCTACCCTTAAGTCTACGTTCAACGTCAACGATCGGCAAAGCCGCCCCGCGGCGCGACACGACCCTCGCCGACGCCGTCCGGAAAAAGCACGGCTACGCGGCTCGCCCGCACGCTACCCGTGCTTGGCCAGAATCCGTACGAAACCGATCAGGCCACTTACCAGCAGGCTCAGCAGCAGGAGAAACAGCAGCATCCCAACGGCGAAGCTGAGAATCGGCCAACTCGAAAGTATGATCCCCTTCGCCGCGGGCAGACACGAGGCCAGGACGGCAATGACGATCGCGGCCAGGAAAATCGCGCCGATGGCTCCGCGACGATTGTCCTCGAAGGGTGCCATCCGCACGGTCAGGCAAACCGCCAGGTACAGGAACAGCACCGTGGACCACTGCGGCAGGTCGCTGTGCAGGATCGCATCGAGCACCTCTTCAATGAGCGTAATGCTGCCACGCAGCACGTCCCATATTCCGCCGAGCGTGGTCGGCAGGGTCTGCGAAACCTGGAGCGCGGCACCGCCGGAGATGTCGCCCAGAACGCTGGAGCCCCACAACCGCGCTGCGATATACAGGCAGCCTGCGCACGCCACCAGCGGGAGCAACCCGACCAGAATGGGGCCGAAGATGGGCAATCGCTGTTGCTCGGGGGTATCCGATTTCGGATCGCCCTTCTCATCATCCCCCATCAGGCTCGTGTTCTGCACCGAGTTTCCGCTGATCAGCAAACCGAGCACATGCCCAAGCTGGGCGACCAACGTCCCCGGCAGCAGCAGCGAGTTCACGACACGCGGCTTGATCAAGCCGCTCCAGATGCTGTGCACACCCCACGCGGAGAACATGATCACCAGCAGCCACACGGTGAGCGCCGCGTAAAGACTCATGGTTCCACCTCGCTCTACGCAACAATTGGCGCGCCGCATTCCATTGCGACGTCTATGATGGGAGATTATGACGTGCCCATCCAGGATTGCTAGTGCAAAATACGCATCGATCGCAGTACAAAAAAACGCGGGCAAACGCAGCCATGCCGGATCTGAAAATCAACGCCGGACTCGTCGGCCAGAAGGTGTCCAGCCCAGCACGGCCGGAATGGGGCGTGGGCACCGTCTTACGCATACAGGCGACCCGAGTCGGCGGAAAGCCAGCACACCGCGTGTCCATCCAGTTCGCCACAGGACATCGGACACTCGTCGTCCCGCCGGCCAGAATCACCGCCCCGCAAGCCACTCCGCAGCGGGAGGCCGGCTGGCTGGACGAGATCGGCGGGCAGACCCTCGATGATCGACTCACGAAGCTACCCGAAACCGTCACGAGCGTCCTCGGCGGACCTCGCGAGCGGATTGGCGCCATCGCCGCCTTATACCGGGTGGATGCCGGACCCGCGGGGCTGGTCGATTGGGCCCGCCGACAGATCGGAACGGCCAATCCGCTGAGTCTCTGGTCGCGCGACGAGCTCTCCCAGGCGTTCGCCGCCTTCTGCGACGAGCGGGATGTGCACCTGCGTATTGCAGCGGCCCGGCTCAAGCAGGCGGAAGGTCCCGACGCCCTGGCCGAGACCCTGGCAACCCTCCCCGACGACGTCCGCGAGGCGATGACCGAAGTGCTCCGCCGCGTGATCTGAGCAAAGCCCCGCCTGCCGTTCCAAGGATCGGGGCGAGACGACGCCAGCCTCATTCTCGTCCGGGGCGCGCGCCGATATACTGCCGACATGCGATCCCTGGCAATCATCAACCAGAAGGGCGGCGTTGGGAAGACAACGACCGCCGTCAACGTCGCAGCCGCGATGGCCTGCGACGGACAGCGGGTCCTGCTCCTCGATCTGGATCCGCAATCACACACAACGATGCACCTGGGCATCGAGTTGGACGCGGACGAGGCCAGCCTCTACGACGTTCTGATCCGCGGCGTTCCACTCGGGGAAGCAGCGCGCAGCGTCAACGAGCATCTCGCCGTGATCCCGGCTCACATCGATCTCGTAGGGGCTGAGGTCGAACTGGCCAATCGGGAAAACCGTGAGACCGTGTTGGCCGACGCGCTGCAGCCGTATCGGCCCGGATTTGATACCTGCATCATCGATTGCCCGCCATCTCTGGGATTGCTGACGATCAACGCGCTCGCAAGCGTGCACGAAATCATCATCCCCTTGCAGCCGCACTTCCTGGCGCTTCAGGGACTCGGGCGGCTGCTGGAGACCGTGACATTGGTGCGGCAAGCGCTGAATCCGGCACTGCGTGTATCGGGCATCGTGCTCTGCATGTACGAGCGAACGACGCGCCTGGCACAGGAGGTCCGCGACGACGTCGTCCGGTTCCTCCGCGACGCCGATCATGAGGACGCCTGGTACGGGGCGCGCGTCTACGACACGATGATTCGCCGCAACATCAAGCTCGCCGAATGTCCGAGTTTCGGGCAGACGATCTTCGACTATGCCCCCAGCAGCCACGGGGCCGAGGACTACCTGGCCCTCGCAAAGGAAATCATCGCTGCACCCACCGAACATCCGGCTCCGCCCCCCGTCCCCCGCGGCGATGCACCCGAAGCCGAACCCGACGATGCCGACGATCTGGTCGACGCCGCCGCCCCATCGCCGCCGCCCCAACAAACCGCCGCCGGAGACGCGACTTCGCCGTGAACGCGACCGAAACATCGTCCCCGAGTTCCGCCTGGACGCACTGGTACCAGCGAGCGTTGCCGGCATATTGGATATTCCTGTTCTTCACCACGCATCTGCCCAACCTCCGCCTCGGAGGGCCCGTTCGCTGGTCGGACAAGCTCATGCACATCGGGGCCTTCGCGGTGCTCGCCTTCCTGTTCTGGCGGTTCGCCGAAACCGTCCGTCGCCCGCTCTCGGGTCGCTTCATTTGGATCGCGTTCCTGTGGCTGATGGCCTATGCCGCCTTCGACGAGTACACCCAGCGATTCGCCGGTCGCGGGCTCGAACTGGCCGATTTCCTGTGCGATCTCGTGGGCATCGGCCTGGTGCTCATCGCGCTGGAATGGCGGCGACGACGCCTGCCCGCCGCCCGACACGACTCCCCGCTGGATTCCACCCCGCACGAGTCATAGGATACAGGTGCGTGGGCTAGTTCATCCTGTTCTCAGCCAAGTGCCGCGTACACAGGGCCCACGGCCAATGCCGGCACCGCGGCTGTCATCGAGGTCGGATCGACAACGAATGATTGTTCAGCCTCCCCTCTCACCGGAGTATTCTCAACGCAGCGAGGGCGAGTTGATCGCCCGCATCCGGACCGCGCGCGAAAAACTCGGCCGGAAGCTCGTCATCCTCGGCCACCACTATCAACGCGATGAGGTGATCGCCTTCGCCGATTACATCGGCGACAGCCTCAAGCTCGCCCGCATCGCCGCCGAACAGGAACAGGCCGAATTCGTCGTTTTCTGCGGCGTGCACTTCATGGCGGAGTCCGCCGACATCCTGACCAGCGACCGCCAACGCGTGATCCTGCCCGACCTATCGGCCGGGTGCAGCATGGCGGACATGGCGGACATCGATGACATGGTGGATGCGTGGTCAACGCTGACGGCGCACACGGACCAGCCCATCACGCCAATCACATACGTCAACTCGACCGCGGCCATCAAAGCATTCGTCGGGCAGCACGACGGTGCGTGCTGCACAAGCTCAAACGCGAAGCTCGTGCTGGAATGGGCTCTGCGCGGTGCCATGCCGGACGGCAATGCGGATGCGGGTCACAAGATCCTGTTCCTGCCGGACCAGCACCTGGGCCGCAACACGGCCTATGCGCTGGGGTGCCCGCTCGAAAGCATGGTGGTCTTCGATCCCCAGCAACGTGACGGCGGCCTGACGCCGGAGCAGATCCGGGCGGCGCGCGTCATCCTCTGGAAAGGCCACTGCTCCGTCCACCAACTCTTCACACTCGAGCAGGTTGAGGCCGTGCGGGCGTTGCCTGAGCCGCACAACATCATCGTCCATCCCGAGTGCAAGTGGGAGATCTGCCAGCAAGCCGACTACGTCGGCAGCACCGAGTACATCATCGAGACCGTGTCGGCGGCGGCCCCCGGAACGCACTGGGCGGTCGGTACCGAGGTGCACCTCACCAGCCGCCTCGCGAAGACGCTTACGGACAGGCACGTCCGTTCGCTCGCGGGCGTCCACTGCCTTTGCAGCACGATGTACCGCATCGACCTGCGGCACTTGTGCTGGGTGATGGAGAACCTCGCCGCCGGACACGTTGTCAACCAGATCGTGGTCAACGAAGCGACCAAGCGCTGGTCGCGTGTCGCGCTCGACCGCATGCTCGCCCTGCGGCCAGCCCAACCGGTCTCCGCGAAGTGAGCCACAGGATGACGCACCGGTTCGCCGGCTTCGACTATCCTTGTGCGTCGAGCCGTGTCTACGGGTCTATCCGGAGCTATACTGTCGACCATTCGTCCCGGGTATAGGAGTCGTGCAGATGAATCGAAAAACCGTTGGCTTCTTCGTGGCGCTGACTGCCCTGGCCCTCCTGGCCGGCTGCGAGCGCAAGTTTACACACGACCGTTTTGACATGATCCAGGCCGGCGTCGACGACCAGGAGGATGTCCGCCACATCCTCGGCAAACCGGCCAGCGAGCTCAGCGACCAGTGGTTCTATGACGACTTGGACGACCACTACTCCGCCGTGATCTACTTCGATGATTCCGGGCGCGTCCAGAACAAGGAGTGGATGGACTCGGTCACCGGTGAGTGGGAGGGCCGCAGCCCAAACACCAACCCCCCGCCCAAAGGCGAGGTCCGTGAGCGACACACGAAAACCCGGCGCATCGACGACTGATCGGCCTCAGGCCGCAGCAGCGCCTCGCTGACACGGCACCCGGGCGACCGCCACCTCCAGGCTACAGCTCCATCTGCTGTCCACGTTTCGCGATGACCACATCGCGAAAACCTGTCTCGCGCAGTTTCTCCGCCAGAACCGAGCTTTGCTCCGGCTCGCCATGAACGAGGAAGAGCCGCTTGGTGCCTTCCGCACGCGGCTCGAGCATGCGCAGCAGATCCGTCTGGTCAGCATGCCCGCTGAAGCCGTGAATCTGCGTGACCTCGGCCTGCACCTGGTACTCCTCGTGAAACAGCCGGATCTCGCGGGCACCGTCCGCCAGACGCCGGCCCAACGTGTGCATGGCCTGCCAGCCGACGATGAGGATGGTGTTCTTCGCGTTGGCGACGTTGTTCTTGATGTGGTGTCGAATGCGGCCGGCCTCGCACATGCCGCTGGCGGAGATGATCACGCTCGGCTCTTTGCGCCCGTGCAGCGCTTTGCTCTCTTCCACGTTGCGAATGTACCGGCAACACCCGCTGCCCAGGATGTCCCCCGTGACCTGATGAAACGCTCGCGCTTCGGCGTCGTAGCACTCGGGGTGCATCTTGAACACCTCGGTCGCGTTGACCGCCAGCGGGCTGTCCACGTACACCGGGATTCGCGGCAGCTCCCCGGTCACCATGGCTTCGTGCAGGAAATAGACGATCGTCTGCGTGCGACCGACAGAGAACGCCGGAATGATCACTTTCCCGCCCCGCTCGATCGTTTTCTTGACGATCGCCAGCAACTGCTCTTGCGCATCCAGGACGGGCTCGTTGATGCGCCCGCCGTAGGTGCTCTCACAGATGATCGTCTCGTCTTCCGGAAATCCACCCGGATCACGAATGATCGGCTTGTTCGTACGGCCAATGTCGCCGCTGAAGAACAGCGAAGGCGCGCGGCCGTTGCGCTTCCCAAACCCGATCCGCACCCCCGACGACCCGAGCATGTGCCCGGCCTCACGGAAACTCGCCAGCACGCCAGGAACAACCTGAAACCAGCGGCCGTACGAGATGCTCTGCATCGATCGCACGGCACCGAGCGCATTGTCGTAGCCGTACAGCGGCTCGATCGGTTTCAGACCCTTCCGCTTCCGCCGCTTGTTCACGTAAAAGACATCTTCCTCTTGTATATGCGCCGAGTCCGGCAACATGATGGCGCACAAATCGCGCGTCGCGGGTGTGCAGTAAATCGGCCCCTCAAAACCATCCCGCACCAGCCGCGGCAGGCGACCCGAATGATCGATGTGCGCATGCGAGAGCACCACGGCGGCGAGGTCCTTCGGGGGCACAGGCCACTCGCGGTTCTTCGCTTCGGACTCTTCTCGCCTGCCTTGGTACAACCCGCAGTCCAGCGCGATCCACTGACCATCGATGGCCACCAGGTGCATCGACCCCGTCACTTCTTCGGTGGCTCCGTGAAACATGATCTCGGCCATAACATCCTCGCTTTGTGCAAAACCAGACTGCATGCTACGCTCCCGCGCGACGCGTATCAAACCCGACCAGCCGGCACGCCGAGCGCAAAGCCTACTTCGTCAAAGAAAGGACCACGTCGGAGACCGCCCCCGGAGACACCCCCCACGTGGCCGCCGACTTCGCCGGATCCCCCCAGATGATCGTGCTGCACAGGCCCAACGCCTGCCAGATCAACGGCGACGTCGGACCGAAGATGCACACCGTCGGCGTGCCAAGCAGCGCCGCAAGGTGGCTTGGGCCGGCGTCGTTACCCACCAGGACACGCGCCGCCGCTACAAGCCCCACCAGGTCGTCAGCCACGAAACAACGCAGCAACGGGAAATCCTGTGCCAGCGCATCGAGTTCCGACGCCGACCAGAGTTCCTCCTCAACCGGACCGGTGACGAGACACACGGACGACCGCGCGTCATCGCGCAGTCGGCGCGCGACATCAACAAAACACGACAGCGACCAGCATTTCCGCCGACCACCGCTGCCCAGATGGATCACGATCGCCCGTTCATCGCAGCCCGTTCGGCGAAGCAACGCGCCGCCTCGCTCGCGCAGTTCGTCCGGCACGCCGAGAACACGCTGCGTGGGCCGCTGATGGATGCACTTCGGCACCAGCAGCCCCTGCGCTTCAAGCTGCGATTGCCACTGCTGCGTGATGTGTCGCTGCACGCCATCCACCGGCCTCGGGTCGATGCTGTAGAGGGCAGCGGGACGCAGCGCGGCGATGCGCTCGTGCACCTTCGTGCGCGTCCCCCCTAACGCGCTCAGCACTCGCCGACCACGCACCTGATCGAGCAACGCCCACGGCGGCGCGTCGTCGTGATCACCGAACAGCCAGTGCAGCCCCATCGTCTCCGACGACGTCCGCACGATGCGTGGTCGACAAATCGACAAGTCCCCGGGATCGGTCCTCGAAACAACGTGCAGGGCCTCCGACCGATCGATCCCCGGCAGGCGAAGCACCAACTGCATTGTGAGTGCAAGATCGCCGAGCGCGCCGCCGTGCAAGATCACCCAGTCCTGTCGCATTGGTAGACCTCAGTCACAATGGCATACCGACGGCCTTCCCTACCAGCCAACTGCCGGCAGCGCACGCGATTCCCACTCAATCATCGCCCCGCGTCGTGGACCGGGCGATCCAGCCCCCCCCGAGAACGACGCCGTCTTCCCGATAGAGCACGACCGCCTGCCCAGGAGTGACCGCCGCCTGCGGCCTACCAAAGCGAACTTCCAGCGTCCCATCGTCCAGCCACCGGAACGTCCCCGGGACCGCGGCGTGGTGATACCGAATCTGGACCTGACCCGAGCACCACAACCCTGCCGGCGGCGGATCCGTGAGCCAGTTCAAACGCTCGGCGATTAGCCCATCGGCGTGTAGCTCTTCGCGCGGGCCGACGATGACCGTATTGGTCGCGGCATCCAGACGCGTGACATAGATCGGCGTCCCTGCCGCGATCCCCAGGCCACGCCTTTGGCCGATCGTGTAGTTCACGACGCCCTCGTGGCTTCCCAGCACGCGGCCCTCGGAGTCCCGTACCTCGCCCGTCCGCACCGCGTCCGGCCGCCGCGCTCGAACCAATGCCCTGTAATCATTATCCGGCACGAAGCAGATTTCCTGGCTCTCGGGCCGGTTATGAGCGGTGAGGCCCAAATCGGCGGCGATCCGACGCACAGCGGCCTTGTCGTCCATCTCCCCGAGCGGAAGCAGGCATCGCGACAAACGCTCCCGCCGAATCCCGAACAGCACGTACGACTGGTCCTTCGGCCGATTCTGCGAGCGCGCCAGAAACACCTCGCCGCCCTGCCGCAGCACGCGCGCGTAGTGCCCTGTGGCGATGAACGCGGCACCGACGGAATCCGCATAATCGAGCAGCCTCCCGAACTTCACCCGCCGATTGCAGATCACACACGGGTTCGGCGTCCGTCCCCTCACGTATTCGTCGACGAAGTGCACGATGATGCGCTCAAACTCCGCCCGGAAGCTCAGAACCTCCAGCGGAATCCCCAACTGCTCCGCCACTTGCCGGGCACCCGACGCGCCCTCGGCCGCACAGCCCCCACCACTCGCGCACGACGAGTCACCCGTCGCCGGGGAGCACTCACCCGCAACACGGTCTGCCGCGTCCTGAACCTCGTGCCCGATCTCAGCCTCCCCCAAGCCGGTCTGCATGTGCACGCCGACACACTCGTAGCCCTGCTCCTTCAGCCGCCAGGCGGCGACAGACGAATCAACGCCTCCCGACATGGCTACCACGACCTTGCGATGCCCACATGTGCGCGACATGCACCTATCTTAGCCGGGCACCGACGCCAGGCCATCCGCCGGGGCTCCCTGGCCCTGCGGTTGAGCGATCCACCGCGGCCCACACGTTGAAGCTCGCGGGGCATTCGCTAGACTATGGTGAGCAGGCACGGAACGGAGTGGATGGGCCGCACGTAGCGAGCTTGGCCGAACTTCCGGTAGAATAGAAAGTTGCGCAACTGTGCATAATCCGGAACGACCCAGGAGAGACTTGGGCTTGCCAGCCGATTCCACCACCGATGCCCGACCGCCACGCAATCGCCCCTTCCACAATCTCTTGTGGTGCCTGCGACTGGCCGGTGCTGCCGCCCTGATTCTGACGGCAGGTTGCGCGGTCCCGCAACCGCGCGGCGAGGGTACGTTGCAGCGGGTTGTGGAATCGACGACCGGGCGCCCGTATTACCTCTACCTACCCAAGGACTACGTGGAGGCCGACGAGGCGAAGCGGGCGAAACGACGCTGGCCGCTTGTCGTGACGTTTCACGGCATGAAGCCCTACGACGGCGCCCGCGCGCAAGC
>Ga0272441_10004075_pt1 | contig 26949 bp, 24 predicted proteins | sample SSMProp6N_FD_193582 | JGI IMG/M metagenome (GOLD analysis project Ga0272441, IMG submission 193582) | Marine sediment archaeal communities from Little Sippewissett salt marsh, Falmouth, MA, United States - SSM-Prop-6N | ecosystem: Environmental > Aquatic > Marine > Wetlands > Sediment ... | reverse complement strand
AGAAGTCATATCTACCTCAAATTCTCCTCCCGTCAGTTTTCCTTCATCAAACATAAGGGCTCCTGATTTAAGGTTAACAGAACCTGTATGAGAGCCCGTAACTTTATAAGCTTTCCAGGTAACCTTGCTTTCACCAGCTTTAACTTCTTTCTTTTCTTCATTTACAGGGGCGTTAGCAACCGCTGTTGCTCCAAAAACTATGGCTAATGCCAGACTTAATACATTCTTTTTCATGTTTTCTAAATTTACTTTGTTTTAATGATTGTTTTAAAATTAACGTGTTATATATGTGTGAATAATAATTCTTTTGATTGTCTGACTTTTTTATAATGTTGGGTATCATCTTCTTCAGACCTATATCCTATTGCGGCTACAACGGACGTGTTTAATCCTTTATCCTTTAAACCTAATAGTTCATTATAGGTTTCGGCTTCAAAACCTTCCATCGGGCAGGTATCAATTTTTAAATCTGCTGCCGCTGAAAGTAAGTTACCTAAGGCCAAATAAGTTTGCCTTGCCGTCCAGGTTTCTTTTATATTATCGGGAAGATCTATTAATTTAGATTTCATAAAATCTCCATAAGGTTGCAAATTGTTTAGTTCAATGTCCCTTGTTTCACTTACATTAGTTAAATAGTTATCAATAAGATCAGTGTCAAAACTGGTGTTGTTAGCAAAGACTATTAAATGGGATGCATCTGTGATTTGCGATTGACCCCATGAGGCTGCTTTTAATTTTTCCCTTAAATCCATATCCTTTATTATAAAGATATGATAGGGTTGGAGCCCATATGAAGAGGGACTTAAACGAATAGCTTCTAATAAAGTATTCAAGTCTTCTTCAGATATTTGTTTTTGGCTATCAAATTTTTTGGTTGCATATCGCCATTTGAGGCTTTCAAGGTAATTGTTCATATGTATATTAAAATTTATTGAATAAAAGATTTAATTGTTCAAGTTCTAAGTCGGAAAAATTTATTAAAATTTCCTTTTCTGTTTTTTCCAGCACATCGTCCATTTCAGATAGTGCTTTTAATCCTTCTTTAGTAATGGTAATCTCAACTTTGCGCCGGTTGGACATGCATACAATCCTGTCTACATAACCCTTCTTCATTAATTTATCCACCAAACGGGTGGTATTACTCATTTTGCTTACCATTCTCTCGTTTAAAGTCGATAGATTGGCGGGTTTACTCTGCTGACCTCTCAGTATACGCAAGACATTAAATTGTTGCGTCGAAATTCCAAAAGGTTTAAGGGCATGTGAGAAACTTTCAGAGACCTTATTATGTATTAATATTAAATGAATAATCGTTCTGCTTCTTAAGGGAATTTTCTTATCGGTCTTTATTATAACTTCAACATTCATGTATCTACAATATTTGTATATACAAATGTATGTATTAAATAATTACCGTCAACATTTGTGCAGATAAAATTTTGTTAAATTTAATAGGTCTTATATGCCGTTACTTAATTTTATGTGATTAAGAAACAATCACTATGGTTCGTCTGATCCTAAGTTTAAGTATTCTGCTATTTACAGGATGCGGAGTTAAAGAAAGTAAGAACACAAAATTTGAGAATTCAGATTTAGTCAACAATGAATTCATTACTATGGATAGTTTGGGTATCCCTATATATAATTTTGATGAGTTGGAACCTCTCTTGAATAGGATGGATGACAAAACATATATAGTCAACTTTTGGGCAACCTGGTGCGCTCCATGTATAAAGGAATTGCCTTTTTTTGAAAAAATAAACCAGGAAGGGAAGAACAAAAATCTGGAAGTAATATTGGTAAGCCTGGATATGCCTTCCATGTGGAAATCTAAGCTACTTCCTTTTATAAAAACTAAAGATATACATTCGAAGGCGGTAGTTTTAAATGACCCAAATCAAAATAGCTGGATCCCAAAAATTGATAAGAGCTGGTCCGGGGCAATTCCCGCAACTTCGATTTACAATCGTAAAAAAAGAAAGTTCTATGAACAGGTCTTTACCTATAAAATGCTAAATAAAGAAATTCAAGAATTCAGATAAAAAAGTAAAAAGAAATGTCGTGCGTTCTATTGGAACAAATGTCGACAACTATCCAATGCGTTTGCAGTTAAAACCAAATATGTTGAAAATGCTGTAGATGCCATGTTAAAAGGGGAGGAAATACCAATTACAATTACCCGTGCTATAGGTTGTTCTATAAAGTCGCGATAGCAATAATTGTTTGTGAAAAGTGAAGGAGTTTGTACCTTTGTTAAGAAATAAAAATAAAATGGCAGATTTATTACAAGAGGAATGGGTTGATCGACTGGAGAAGGATGATAATGCTTTTATTTTAGATGTGAGAACCCCGGAAGAAGCAGATCAGGGACAGATTCCTGAGTCGACCACTCTAAATATTTATTTAGGGCAAGAATTTTTGGCGGAGCTGGAGAAATTGGATAAATCTAAGAATTATTATGTTTACTGCAGATCTGGCCAGCGAAGCCGACAGGCTTGTGCTATTATGAATAGCATAGGTATTCCAAATGCTTACAATCTCATGGGAGGCATACTGGAATGGAAAGGTGATATAATCTAATGATCGCAAACCTTTAATGCTGCATCCCACTTTCAGTGGGATCTTTTATTTTAGGTGCATGCGTGAAGATCTCATACACTACATCTGGAAAAATGGAAAAATTCCGTTTGCAAATCTATACACTTCCAGGCGGAAAGCACTACAAATAGTATCCCTGGGAATTCATAATTTTGATTCAGGACCTGATTTTTTTCATGCTCAATTGGAAATTGATGGACAACTTTGGGTGGGAAATGTAGAAATCCATGTAAAATCTTCTGACTGGTATGCACATCAGCACAATTTGGATCCTAATTATGACAATGTAATTTTACATGTGGTTTGGGAAGAAGATAAAGTGGTTTATCGGAAAAACAGAGAAGAAATACCTGCTCTAGAGCTTAAAAATTTTATACCAGACTCTATACTCACAAATTATTATAAACTATTTGAGTCATCCAAAGATAATTTTATCAATTGCGAAAATGACTTATATACTATTGATAACTTTAAATTTTCGTCCTGGTTGGAACGGCTATATTTTGAGAGGCTGGAAGAGAAATCTAATGAAATTAACGGGTTGCTGATAGAAGCGAAAAACGATTGGGAAAAAGTACTTTTCATTCTATTATTGAAAAACTTTGGACTAAAGTTAAACAGTGAGGCTTTTTTAAGTCTTGGAAGAGCTCTGGAATTTGGGATTGTCCGGAAGTTAATGCATAATGTTTTTCAGTTGGAAAGTGTTCTTTTTGGATTATCAGGGCTGCTGGATAATGTATCTTCCAGGGATAAGTTTTTAAACCAAATGAAGTTGGAATATTTTTACTTGAGGGATAAATTCGGGATTAGAGGGAAGGGTGTTCAGAGTCCGTCTTTTTTTAGATTACGCCCGGCCAACTTTCCTACTATCCGTTTATCACAACTTGCAAATTTATATGTCAAACGCCCGCAATTATTTGGCGCTATTATGACTATAAAAGAGATCTCCCAGGCTTATGAAATATTCAATATATCCACAAGCAATTACTGGAAAAACCACTATGTCTTTGGAAAGTTATCAACTAAAAGGGAAAATAGACTTACCAGGACTTTTATTAATTTATTGCTTATAAATACTATACTCCCGATGATTTTTTGTTTTTCCAAATGGCAAGGAATAGATGTAAGTTCAAGAATAATTTCCATTATAAATACACTAAAAAGTGAGGATAATAAAATTATTAGAAAATTTAATAATCTTGGAGCTAACTGCAGCAATGCTATGAACAGTCAGGCCCTATTACAACTTTACAATACATATTGTACAAAAAATAGATGTCTGGAATGTGTTGTAGGCGATAGTTTATTAAAAGGAAAATAGTATTTTTAAAAAATGAATATTTTCTATCACCTTTTATATTATTTTCAAAAACGCGGCTTTGAAGTATGCAGAAGAATCGCGGAGAGTCTTGGTATTAGGGCACGTGTTGTAAGAACCACATTTATCTACCTAACGTTTGTAACTCTGGGGTTTGGTTTTGCATTATACCTGTTTTTAGCATTTTGGCTGGGAATAAAGGATTTGATCTATACCAAAAGGAATTCGGTTTTTGACCTTTAGATATGATAAGACTTTTTCGCTCTAAAATTTACATCGCAATAGCACTGATGCTATCGGTATTGCTGGTTGGGAGCTTGGGCTATCATTTTATAGCCAAATTATCCTGGTTGAATGCCTTCTATATGACCATAATAACGGTTACAACCGTTGGTTTTAACGAAGTTGGTCCTTTGGAAACAGAAGGTAAAATATTTACGGTTTTTTTAATAATATCCAGTGTCTTTATATTTGCTTATGCCATTTCTGTGATTACGGAGTATTTATTCAGCAAAAATCAGCTACAGTTACTAAAAACAAAAAAGGTAAAAAAAATGATCAACCGTTTATCCAATCATGTTATTGTCTGTGGTTATGGACGTAATGGAATGCAAGCAGTAGAACGACTTAAGGCATATAAAAAACCTTTTGTTGTTATTGAAAAGGATAAAGATATTATACAAAAGTACGAGGAAGATGTTTTGTTTGTTGAGGGTGATGCCAATGAGGATGAAATCTTAATAACAGCAGGCATTCATGCTGCACAATATCTTATTGCTACGCTGCCGGATGATGCCGCTAATTTGTTTGTTGTGTTGTCAGCACGTCAACTAAATCAAAAATTATATATTATTAGCAGGGCTTCTCAGGTTACTTCTCAAAAAAAATTGAAATTGGCGGGAGCAGATAGTGTTATCATGCCCGATAAAATTGGAGGTGATCATATGGCATCCTTGGTAGTAATACCAGATTTGATAACATTTATGGACAAATTATCTACCGAAGGGGAAAACACTACCAACCTGGAAGAAGTTGCCATTGAAGATTTTGCTGATCAAATGGAATGTAATTCCTTAAGGGACCTTGATCTTCGAAGAAAAACAGGATGTACCATTATTGGTTATATAGAACCCGATGGGAATTATATAATTAATCCTGAAGCCGATTTACCCTTAGAGCCTAAGAGTAAAGTAATTGTATTAGGAAGGCCAGAGCAAATTAAAAAGCTAAATGAAATGTTTCATATAAACTAAAACCCGATCAAATAATTATATTTTTTAGTATTACTATTTTTTAGGATATTGCCGCTATAACAGACCAAATAAAACCAAAAACAACTCTTATGAAGTACAGACTTCTTTCAATTTTAACCCTATTACTACCAATTTTAACATTTGCTCAGGATAAAGGACTTGATGAAAAGGTTAATGATGCATTTATGCCAGTTGCTGTTTGGTGGGAAGGTTTTATTCTTACCTCAATTCCCATCGCTGGCTATAATATGCCCTTAGTTCTGATTTTATTAATATTTGGAGCCACTTTTTTTACAATTTATTTTAAGTTTCCAAATATCACAAAATTTGGATTGGCAATAAATACGGTACGTGGTAAGTATGATGAATTAGACCATCATGGTGTAGAAAAGGCCGAACTAAATATTGTTGATGGAGATTTGGTCGATACGATTGCCGACGAAAGCAAAGAGGGAGAGGTAAGTCATTTTCAGGCATTGGCTACTGCCGTTTCCGGAACAGTAGGTCTTGGTAATATAGCGGGAGTAGCTGTAGCTATTGCTCTTGGAGGACCAGGAGCAACTTTTTGGATGATAATTTGTGGTTTAATTGGGATGTCTACAAAATTTGTAGAATGTACCCTTGGGGTAAAGTACAGGGATGTAGGTGAAGATGGCACAGTATACGGTGGCCCTATGTATTATTTGTCCAGAGGATTAAAGGAAAAGGGGTTCACCGGTTTGGGCAAAGTTTTAGCTGCTCTATTTGCTATTTTATGTGTGGGAGCTTCTTTTGGTGGTGGTAACGCGTTTCAATCTAATCAGGCGGCTGTACAACTGTCTACGATGTTAAATTTGCAGGGCGGAGCTACCGGAGTTATTATTGGCGTAATCCTTGCAATTCTTGTAGGGATTGTAATCATTGGAGGAATAAAAAAGATTGCCAGTGTGACGGAAAAAATAGTTCCGTTTATGGCTGGTATATACGTTTTGGCTTCATTGGTTATAATTTTTGCAAATATTAAATATTTGGGCGAAGCACTAGGGATGATATTTAATGGAGCTTTTACACCCATGGCTGGTTTAGGCGGTGTTATAGGGGTTATTATAGTGGGCTTCCAAAGGGCTGCCTTTTCGAATGAAGCCGGTGCCGGATCTGCTGCAATTGCGCATTCTGCGGTTAAAACAAAGTACCCGGCAAGTGAGGGCGTTGTAGCTCTCTTGGAACCATTTATAGACACGGTGGTAATATGTACAATGACAGCCTTAGTTATTATTTTCTTCAATATGGATGCAGGGGCCTTTGAATATGGTAATGCTGTTAATAGCACTGTTTTAATAACTGAAACGGGTAATTATATAGGAGGAGTTGATTTAACCTCAATGGCTTATGACTCTGTTATTCCCGGATTTAGATATATCCTTACTATTGCAATTATTCTTTTTGCATTTTCTACTATGATTTCATGGTCCTATTATGGTCTTCAATCCTGGAAATACCTTTTCGGTCGGGGTAGAAAAGCAGATGTCGTCTACAAAATTTTATTTTTATTATTTGTAGTTATTGGAGCCGCAGCTACTTTAGATGCCGTAATTAAGTTTTCTGATGCCATGATTCTGGCATTGGTGTTTCCCAATATGGTAGGGTTGCTGTTTTTATTCCCCAGGGTAAAGGAAGAGCTTAATAAGTATTTAGTAGATATAAAAGGTGTAAGTAAATAAGAATACTCTTGAAAAGTTTTAAGTCCCACTTTCAGTTCAATAAACAGGAACGAAGTGGGATTTTCTTTTTGCTGTTAATCATTTTCAGCCTGCAATTGACCTACATGCTTTTAAGAAATGAAAATATTAATAATACTGAGGAAAGCTTTGTATTGGATGTGAAAATTCAACGACAACTCGATTCAATACGAGAGCAGGCTAAAATAGAAGATTCACCAAAGGTTTATTCTTTTAACCCAAACTTTATTTCAGATTACAAAGGTTATACCCTGGGGATGTCTAATGAGGAAATAGACAGATTGCTTTTATTCAGATCTGAAAACAAATGGGTCTATTCCGCAAAAGAATTTCAACAGGTTACGCTCATTTCTGATTCCTTACTACAAATAATAGCTCCATTATTCAAATTTCCTGAATGGGCAGATCGACCAAAAAACAAAATTAAAAAAAGACAGAAAAAACTGGTAGTGGCTGAGGCTGAACTTAAAGACATAAACCTGGCAACTGCAGAAGAGCTAAAGGCCATTTACGGAATTGGCGTTAAATTATCGGCCAGGATTGTTAAGTTCAGAGACAGACTGGGGGGCTTTATGGTAAACGAACAATTATATGATGTATATGGTCTGGAGGAAGAAGTTGTTTTAAGAATATTGGAAGAATTTCAGGTTAAAGAGCAACCCGAAATTGAAAGAATCAACATTAATACGGCAACAAAAAGAGAGATGGAACAATTGATTTATATTAATCAAGACCTTGCTTTTCAAATAGTTACTTACAGGGATAGCGTTGGAATTATCCGATCATTTAATGAATTAACACAAATTGAAGATTTCCCGGTAAACAAGATTGATAGAATTAAATTATATTTGTCGCTCTAAAAAATTGCAATAATGGCTACAGACACTATGTCTATTATTAGTTTTGATTATTCTGAGACCCAACACCATGTTGCCGAGTCTGCCAAGAAATTTGCAGAACAATACATAAGGCCTCACATTATGGAGTGGGATGAATCTCAGTTTTTCCCGGCAGATCTTCTTAAAAAAGCCGGAGAATATGGCTTTATGGGTGTATTGGTACCTCATGAATTGGGAGGAGCCGGTTTAGGTTATCATGAGTATATTGCCATCATTGAAGAGATATCAAAAGTAGATCCATCAATTGGCCTGTCCATAGCCGCTCATAATTCATTATGTACTAATCATATATTATCTTTTGCGAATCATGAGCAAAAACAAAGATGGATTCCCAAACTTGCTACCGGAGAGTGGATTGGTGCCTGGGGATTAACAGAGCATAATACAGGTTCAGATGCCGGTGGAATGAGTACAACCGCAATTAAAGATGGAGATGATTGGGTTCTGAACGGAGCAAAAAATTTTATCACTCATGGTATAAGTGGAGATATTGCCGTTGTAATAGCAAGAACGGGGGAGAAAGGAGATAGTCATGGGATGACTGCTTTTGTTATTGAAAAAGGGACATCAGGTTTTAGCAGTGGTAAGAAAGAGAATAAATTAGGAATGCGTGCCAGTGAAACGGCAGAATTAATTTTTAATAATTGCAGGATTCCAGATTGCCAGAGACTCGGCGAAATAGGCGATGGCTTTATTCAGTCTATGAAGGTTTTAGATGGTGGACGCATATCGATAGGAGCTCTATCTCTTGGAATAGCAAAAGGTGCCTATGAAGCTTCGTTAAAATATTCCAAGGAACGTGTTCAATTTGGCAAGCCCATTAGTTCGTTTCAGGGAATTTCATTTAAACTGGCAGATATGGCTACGGAAATAGAGGCTTCTGAATTATTATTGCACAAGGCTGCTTTTCTGAAAAATGAGGGTCGTAAAATGACCAAAATAAGTGCCATGGCAAAAATGTATGCATCCGAAGTCTGTGTAAAGGTTGCGAATGAAGCGGTCCAGATTCATGGGGGTTATGGTTATACCAAAGATTTTCCGGTAGAAAAATTTTACAGGGACGCAAAGCTTTGCACCATAGGAGAAGGTACCACGGAAATCCAAAAAATAGTTATAGCAAAGAATATTTTAAAATAATTAGCTAACATTTAATTTATTCATTCTATATTTGCACTCGGAAAATCATTAAAGAAAGGAGGTTGTAGCCTATGTTGATAATACCAGTAAAAGAAGGAGAAAATATAGACAGAGCTTTAAAACGTTTTAAACGGAAGTTCGATCGTACAGGTACAATGCGTCAGTTGAGAAAACGCCAGCAGTTTACCAAGCCTTCAGTAGAAAGAAGACAACAAATTCAGAAAGCACAGTATATTCAAGGTCTAAGGGACCAGGAAGAAATATAATAAATAGCTTTTTAACATTTTAAACTCCCGTTGCGATAACAATCGAGACGGGATTTTTTTATGCAAATAACTAAAGGTAACTTTGTGATATGTCTTTAACTGCTTTTATATCCTATCTTACTTATGAGAAGAACTATTCACCTAATACAGTGAAGGCATATGAAAAGGATATTCGGGGATTTGCGGATTTTTGCTGCAGTGAACACGATTTGAAGCAAATAGATAAGGCAGAGTACAATTTGATAAGAGGCTGGGTAGTTCAAATGGTAACTGAGGGAATGTCTAACAGATCTGTTAACCGGAAAATCGCCTCGCTTAAGGCTTATTACAAGTTTTTATTGAAGACCGAAAATATTCAGGTTAATCCGCTGGCTAAACATAAAGCTCTAAAGACTCCTACGAAAATTGAAGTCCCTTTTTCTGAGGCAGAAATGGAAATGCTTTTGCAACAGGTTCATTTTGAACTTGGATTTGAAGGCAGCAGGGATAGGTTGATCATAGAATTACTATACACCACAGGAATAAGGCGGGCAGAACTCATCAATCTTAAATTAAAGGATATTGAATTGTCTCAAAAAACGATGAAAGTATTGGGCAAAAGAAATAAGGAACGAATTGTTCCGCTCTTGGACTCAACCATAAATTTGTTTGAGATATATTTAGATGACAGAATGAAGTTAGATTCCATAAAGGAAAGCGACTATATTTTTCTTTCCAAATCCGGGATTAAAATTTATGAAACACTTGTTTATAGAATTATTAATGGGTATTTTAGTAAGGTCTCTTCTAAAGTCAAAAAGAGTCCGCATATACTTAGGCATACCTTCGCCACACACCTGCTTAACAAAGGAGCAGATTTAAATTCAGTGAAGGAATTATTAGGTCATTCTAGTTTGGCATCTACTCAAGTTTACACGCACAATAGTATTGCCGAATTAAAAAAAGTACATGCCGCTGCTCATCCAAGGAGCAAGAAATAGTATAACGTTCTTTTCTATTGTTTAACCTAAAATATTCAACTTATGAAGGTAAATACACAAGCTGTGAATTTTAACGCAGATTTAAAACTTCTAAATTTTATTCAATCGCGTTTAGACAAACTGGAACTTTTTTATGATAAGATTGTCAGTTCTGATGTGTATTTAAAGGTTGAAAATATAAGTGAAAAAGAAAATAAAATTGTTGAGATTAAGCTGCATATTCCAAAAGATATGTTTGTGGTAAAAAAACAATGTAAATCTTTTGAGGAGGCAATTGATTCTGCATGTAGTTCATTAGAGAGAAAATTGGTTAAAAAGAAGAAAAAACCAAGGTTTCAACCCTCTTTAAAATTTTTATAAAATAGTTTTGATTAAAAAAATAATTATCTACATTTGCAGTCCGTTAGAAATAGCGGACTTTTTTATGCTTTAAAAGGCTTAAAAAGCCGATGTAGCTCAGCTGGCTAGAGCAGCTGATTTGTAATCAGCAGGTCGTGGGTTCGAGTCCCTCCATCGGCTCGTAAGAACATAAAATAGCAAGGAGGGGGAGATACTCAAGCGGCCAACGAGGACAGACTGTAAATCTGTTGGTTTTACCTTCGCAGGTTCGAATCCTGCTCTCCCCACAACTGGTTTTTGAGAGCGGTGTTGTGAATAATGCTTATGTTTATCTAAAACCAGGTAAATTTAGAGTCGGGTTTTGTACTCAATTCGGGACTGGAAAATGTTCAGTAGAATTGTTGAAATATTGGAAAATAAAATTGCGGGAGTAGCTCAGTTGGTAGAGCGTCAGCCTTCCAAGCTGAATGTCGCCGGTTCGAACCCGGTCTCCCGCTCAAAGAAATTGAGTTAACGTTTGCTATTTTGATCAAGGTTAACATTAAACCTGATTATCAAAATATAAAACCTGGAGACCCATAAGCCGACGTAGCTCAGGGGTAGAGCGTTTCCTTGGTAAGGAAGAGGTCACGGGTTCAATTCCCGTCGTTGGCTCAAATAAATTAGGCATTAATTATTATACACTAATATAAACTAAGATTAAATTCATTCAAAATGGCAAAGGAAACTTTTGATCGTTCCAAACCGCACTTAAATATTGGTACTATTGGACATGTTGATCACGGTAAAACTACATTAACTGCTGCTATTACATCTGTTTTGGCAAACGCAGGATTATCTGAAATGAGAAGTTTCGATTCTATCGATAACGCTCCGGAAGAAAAGGAACGAGGTATTACAATTAATACATCGCACGTTGAATACTCAACAGCGAATCGTCATTACGCACACGTAGATTGTCCTGGTCACGCGGATTATGTAAAGAACATGGTAACAGGTGCTGCACAAATGGACGGAGCAATCCTAGTGGTTGCTGCTACAGATGGTCCAATGCCTCAAACCAGAGAGCATATCCTTTTAGGTCGTCAGGTAGGTATTCCAAGAATCGTTGTTTTCTTGAATAAAGTAGACATGGTTGATGATGATGAATTATTAGAGCTTGTTGAAATGGAAGTAAGAGAGCTTCTGTCTTTCTACGAGTACGATGGTGATAATGGACCAGTTATTTCCGGATCGGCTTTAGGCGCCTTAAATGGAGAGCAAAAGTGGGTAGATACGGTTATGGAATTAATGACTGCCGTTGATGAATGGATTGAATTGCCAAAAAGAGATGTTGAAAAAGATTTCTTAATGCCTGTTGAAGATGTGTTTACAATTACTGGTCGTGGTACTGTTGCAACCGGTCGTATAGAAACTGGAATAGCAAATACTGGTGATCCTGTTGATATAATTGGTATGGGTGCTGAAAAATTAACCTCTACTATTACCGGGGTTGAGATGTTCCGTAAAATTTTGGATAGAGGAGAAGCTGGTGATAACGTAGGTATTTTATTAAGAGGTATTGAAAAATCACAAATTAGCAGGGGAATGGTTATTTGTAAGCCAGGTTCTGTTAAACCGCATGCAAAATTTGAAGCTGAGGTATATATCCTTAAAAAAGAAGAAGGTGGTCGTCATACACCATTCCACAACAACTACCGTCCACAGTTTTATGTTAGAACAACGGATGTTACAGGAACAATAAATCTTCCTAGTGGTGTTGAAATGGTAATGCCTGGTGATAACCTGACTATTACTGTAGACCTTATCCAGCCTATCGCATTAAACGAAGGGCTTCGATTTGCTATCCGTGAAGGAGGTAGAACCGTAGGTGCCGGTCAGGTAACTAAGATTTTAGATTAATCACTATATAATTTTTACACTAAGGGTGTCCCGCTTAGGCAGGATACCTTTCAGTGTAATTATAAACGGGTGTAGCTCAGTTGGTAGAGCACTGGTCTCCAAAACCAGGTGTCGGGAGTTCGAGCCTCTCCTCCCGTGCAGATCAGAAATAGGAGTGTGCAGAGAAGGACATAAAGTAATGGTGTTGTTTTGTGACTGATTAATAGAGTTTTAAAACTGCATTCTTAATAAGGAATAAAATAATCGATCGGTATGTTAACTTATATAAAGGAGTCCATAGAAGAATTAAGACATAACGTTACGTTACCATCAAAGGCGGAATCTTCTAACCTTATGGTCATTGTTGCTGTGTTTTCTATATTGTTTGCTTTAGCAACCTGGGGTGTAGATACCGTATTCAGCAAACTGATACAACTTTACTTTAACACCTTAATAAATTAAGTTTGAGACCTATGTCTGAAGTATTAGAAAAGAAATGGTATGTAGTAAGAGCTGTCAGTGGTCAGGAGAATAAGATCAAGGGCTATATAGAAAGTGAAGTGGAACGTCATGGATTTGCTGATTACCTGGAAGAAGTATTGGTTCCTACTGAGAAAGTTGTGCAGATAAGAAATGGGAAAAAAATAAACAAAGAGAGAGTTTATTTTCCTGGATATATAATGATCAAAGCTAATTTGGGTGGAGAAATGATTCATATAATCCGCTCTATAACAAATGTAATTGGCTTTTTGGGTGAGACAAAGGGTGGTGATCCGGTTCCGTTGAGAAAGGCTGAAGTAAACCGAATGTTAGGTAAGGTAGACGAATTAGCAATAAATACAGACAGCGTTGCTATACCATTTATTCTTGGAGAGACTGTTAAGGTTATAGATGGACCTTTTAATGGATTTAATGGGACGGTTGAAAGAATTAATGAGGAGAAAAGGAAATTGGAAGTAATGGTGAAAATTTTCGGCAGAAAAACACCATTGGAATTGAGTTACATGCAAGTAGAAAAAGTATAGAATATTGTTACATATATATAAAAGTTGTGTTGCTTCCAAATTATGACACGCTTTAAATTTAATTTAAAACAATGGCAAAAGAAGTAAGTAAAGTAGTTAAACTACAAGTTAGGGGAGGTGTTGCGAATCCGTCGCCACCGGTTGGACCCGCTTTAGGTGCTGCCGGCGTTAACATCATGGAGTTCTGTAAGCAGTTTAATGCTCGTACACAGGACAAACAAGGCAAAATTCTGCCTGTTGTTATCACCGTATATAAGGACAAGTCATTTGACTTTGTTGTTAAAACACCACCGGCGGCAGTACAACTTTTGGAAGCGGCTAAGATTAAAAAAGGATCTGGCGAACCTAACCGAGTAAAATCAGGGAATGTTTCATGGGATCAGGTGAAAAGCATTGCAGAGGACAAAATGATAGACCTTAATGCTTTTACTGTAGAATCCGCAATGTCTATGGTAGCAGGTACTGCAAGATCTATGGGATTGAAAGTTTCAGGGAAAAGACCTTTTTAAAATCTTAAAAGCAATTTTTAACATGGCAAAATTAACTAGAAAGCAAAAAGAAGCACACGCTAAAATAGAGAAAGATAAACTCTATTCGGTTGAAGAAGCTTCTGCGCTTGTAAAAGAGATAACCAATGCAAAGTTTGATGCGAGTATCGACCTTGCAATTAGGTTAGGAGTAGATCCACGTAAAGCCAATCAAATGGTACGTGGTGTTGTGACATTGCCTCATGGTACCGGTAAAGATGTAAAAGTCCTTGCTTTGGTAACCCCGGATAAGGAAGCCGAAGCTAAGGAAGCTGGTGCAGACTTTGTTGGTTTGGATGAGTATCTAGATAAAATAAAAGGAGGTTGGACAGATGTAGATGTAATAATCACAATGCCTAGTGTTATGGGTAAATTGGGACCCTTAGGACGAGTTTTAGGTCCAAGAGGATTAATGCCCAATCCAAAGACAGGTACCGTAACAATGGATGTGGCTAAGGCAGTATCTGATGTAAAAGCAGGAAAAATAGATTTTAAAGTAGACAAGTCCGGTATTGTACATGCGGCTATAGGAAAGGCATCCTTTTCTCCAGATAAAATAGCTGGTAATGCCCAGGAATTACTGGATACTTTAAATAAGTTAAAACCGGCTGCGGCAAAAGGTATATATATGAAAAGTATATATATGTCAAGTACCATGAGTCCTAGTATCCAATTAGATCCTAAAGCAGTTTAACTGTAAACGTTTTAAAATCATGACAAGAGAAGAAAAAGCAACCGTTATAGAAGATTTGACGGCTCAGTTAGCTGATAATTCAACGATTTATTTGGCAGATATTTCCGGATTGGATGCGGTAGCAACCTCGGCATTAAGAAGAGCTTGCTTTAAAGCAAACATAAAATTGGCTGTAGTAAAAAATACACTACTGGCAAAGGCGATGGAAGCTTCTGAAAAGGAATTCGGTGAATTACCTGAAATATTAAAGGGAAATACTTCTTTAATGTTTTCAGAAACCAGTAATGGCCCCGCTAAGCTTATTAAAAGTTTCCGGAAAAAATCGGATAAGCCTTTATTAAAAGGCGCTTTTGTAGAAGAAGCAATTTATGTGGGTGATGAGAATTTGGATACTTTGGTAAATATTAAATCCAAAGAGGAGATGATAGGCGAAATTATAGCTCTATTGCAGTCCCCAGCCAAAAATGTTATTTCTGGATTAAAATCCGGAGGTGGAAAACTGGCAGGAATCCTCAAAACATTATCAGAAAAATAACGAATACGCACTAAAAACTAGAATAATTTAAGAATTTTATTAAACGATAGAAAAATGGCAGATTTAAAAGATTTCGCAGAACAATTGGTTAACTTAACCGTAAAAGAAGTAAACGAGTTAGCTGATATATTAAAAGAAGAGTATGGCATAGAGCCTGCTGCTGCAGCTGTTGCAGTTGCTGCAGGTGGCGCCGCCGGTGGTGAAGCTGAAGCCGCTGAGGAAAAAACAGAATTTGATGTTGTTTTAACAGCAGCTGGAGGTTCTAAATTAGCTGTAGTTAAATTGGTTAAAGAATTAACTGGCCTTGGATTAAAAGATGCTAAGGATATCGTTGATAGCGCACCTAAAGCTGTAAAAGAAGGTGTGTCTAAAGACGAAGCTGAAGGAATCAAAAAATCATTGGAAGAAGCTGGAGCAGAAGTTGAGCTTAAATAATAGCAACAACCATACGGTTTTGGTTTAGGTCTTTTCACCTGTTTGGTGGCTAGACCTAAACCCTTTTGTATATAGTATATGATGTAATATACGACCCATTTTAGGTATTCACGTTCAAAATTTTGTCCATAGATGTTCACAAAACAGACTGAAAGAGTAAACTTCGCATCCGCTAAGAACATTCCGGACTATCCGGATTTCTTGGACATTCAGATTAAATCATTTCAAGATTTTTTTCAACTTGAAACAAAATCTGACGAAAGGGGCAATGAGGGTTTGTACAACACCTTCATGGAAAACTTTCCAATAACTGACACAAGAAATCAATTTGTACTAGAGTTTCTTGATTACTTTATAGATCCACCTAGATATTCCATCCAGGAATGTATAGAAAGAGGTCTGACTTATAGCGTACCTCTAAAAGCGCGTTTAAAACTTTATTGTACCGATCCGGAGCATGAAGATTTTGAAACTATTGTTCAGGATGTTTATTTGGGTACTATACCCTATATGACACCTAGTGGGACATTCGTTATTAACGGTGCGGAACGAGTAGTTGTTTCGCAGTTACACCGTTCTCCGGGTGTATTCTTTGGTCAGTCTTTTCACGCAAATGGCACCAAACTGTATTCTGCCAGAGTAATTCCTTTTAAAGGATCCTGGATAGAATTTGCTACTGATATCAATAGCGTAATGTATGCTTACATTGATAGAAAGAAAAAATTACCGGTTACAACTTTATTTAGAGCAATAGGTTTTGAAAGAGACAAAGATATTCTGGAGATCTTTGACCTGTCTGAAGAAGTAAAGGTTTCAAAAACCGGATTGAAAAAATATTTAGGACGTAAACTTGCTGCCAGGGTTCTTAATACATGGCACGAAGATTTTGTTGATGAAGACACAGGTGAAGTTGTTTCTATAGAAAGAAACGAAATCGTCCTGGATCGTGATACTGTTCTTGAAAAGGAACATATAGATGAAATTATTGATGCAGATGTTAAAACCATTCTGCTTCATAAAGAGAATAATGCCCAAAGTGATTATGCAATTATTCATAACACTTTGCAAAAAGATCCCACAAATTCTGAAAAAGAAGCTGTTGAACATATTTATCGTCAGCTGCGAAATGCAGAACCACCTGATGAGGAAACAGCACGTGGAATAATTGATAAATTGTTTTTCTCTGATCAACGATATAATCTGGGTGAAGTTGGTCGATATAGAATGAATAAAAAGCTTGGTTTGGATATTGGTATGGACAAACAGGTACTTACCAAGGAAGATATCATAACTATAATCAAGTATTTAATTGAACTAATCAATTCCAAAGCAGAAATTGATGATATAGACCACCTTTCCAACAGGCGAGTTAGAACCGTTGGGGAACAATTATCATCGCAATTTGGTGTTGGTTTGGCACGTATGGCAAGGACCATTCGTGAACGAATGAATGTGAGAGATAATGAGGTGTTTACTCCGATTGATCTGATAAATGCCAAAACTCTGTCCTCTGTGATTAATTCATTTTTTGGTACCAACCAATTATCACAGTTCATGGATCAGACGAATCCTCTTGCAGAAATTACGCACAAGAGAAGATTATCAGCCCTGGGGCCAGGTGGACTTTCAAGAGAACGTGCAGGATTTGAAGTTCGTGACGTTCACTATACACATTACGGAAGATTATGTCCGATTGAAACTCCCGAAGGACCAAATATTGGACTTATTTCATCTCTGGCGGTTTTTGCCAAAGTAAACCCTATGGGATTCCTGGAGACCCCATATCGAAAGGTTGATAATGGAAAAGTAGATACTAAAGATTTTGTATACCTGAGCGCGGAAGAAGAGGAAGGCATGAAAATATCTCAGGCCAATATTCCATTGAAGGATAATGGAACTATAGATCAGGAGAAAGTTATCGCCAGGGAAGAAGGAGATTTTCCGGTAGTGGATCCTATAGAGGTCAATTATACCGATGTTGCTCCTAACCAGATTGCATCTATTTCAGCATCTTTGATTCCGTTCCTCGAACACGATGATGCGAACAGGGCTTTGATGGGTTCTAACATGATGCGTCAGGCTGTTCCTTTATTGAAACCACAATCTCCTATTGTTGGAACAGGATTGGAAAGGCAAGTTGCATCAGACTCTAGAGTATTAATCAATGCTGAAGGTGATGGGGTAATTGAATATGTGGATTCTCAAAAGGTCACAATTAATTACAACCGTAGCGAGAATGAAAAATTGGTAAGTTTTGAGGAGGATTCCAAAACCTATCAATTGGTTAAATTCAGAAAAACCAACCAGGGTACCAGTATTAATCTTAAACCAATCGTCAAAAAGGGGGATAAGGTTAAAAAAGGACAGGTACTTTGCGAAGGATATGCTACAGAAGGCGGGGAATTAGCTTTAGGTAGAAACCTAAAAGTAGCCTTTATGCCATGGAAAGGATATAACTTTGAGGATGCTATTGTAATCTCCGAAAAAGTTGTCCGCGAAGATATCTTTACTTCAATACATATAGATGAATATTCTCTTGAAGTTAGAGATACCAAATTGGGGGCGGAAGAATTAACTAATGATATTCCTAATGTTTCTGAAGAGGCAACAAAAGACCTGGATGAATATGGAATGATACGAATTGGTGCTGAAGTAAAACCTGGGGATATTCTTATTGGTAAGATTACGCCAAAAGGTGAATCGGATCCTACTCCGGAAGAAAAACTGCTTCGTGCTATTTTTGGAGATAAAGCAGGAGATGTTAAGGATGCTTCTTTAAAAGCTTCACCATCATTACGTGGAGTAGTTATTGATAAAAAGTTATTCTCTCGTTCTATTAAGGATAAGCGCAAACGTTCAGAAGACAAGGAAGCAATTTCTAGTCTGGAACTGGAATATGAAGTAAAATTTCAGGAACTTAAGGATGTCCTGGTAGATAAATTGTTTAAACTTATCAACGGGAAGACTTCTCAGGGAGTATTAAATGATCTTGGTGAAGAGGTTTTACCTAAAGGCAAAAAATATACCATGAAGATGCTTAATTCAGTGGATGATTTTGCCCACCTTGTAGGAGGTAGTTGGACCACTGATAAAGACACAAATATTTTGGTGGCCGACCTGCTTCACAACTATAAGATTAAGTTGAACGATCTTCAGGGGAATCTTAGAAGAGATAAGTTCACTATATCTGTCGGAGATGAATTGCCTGCAGGTATAATGAAGCTTGCAAAAGTTTATATTGCTAAAAAGCGTAAACTTAAAGTTGGTGATAAAATGGCCGGACGTCATGGTAACAAAGGTATTGTTGCCCGTATCGTCAGACATGAAGATATGCCGTTCTTGGAAGACGGAACACCGGTAGACATTGTATTAAACCCTTTAGGTGTGCCATCTCGTATGAATATTGGCCAGATTTATGAAACGGTCCTTGGATGGGCGGGTCAAAAACTCGGAAAGAAATTCGCGACTCCAATTTTTGATGGTGCTACACTTGATGAGATTAATGAATTTACGGATGAAGCCGGGATTCCAAGATTTGGTCATACCTATCTCTATGATGGAGGAACTGGGCAACGATTCGACCAGGCTGCGACTGTTGGGGTCATCTATATGTTAAAATTAGGACATATGGTGGATGATAAAATGCATGCACGTTCCATTGGACCATATTCGTTGATTACACAGCAACCTTTAGGAGGTAAAGCACAATTTGGTGGACAGCGTTTTGGAGAAATGGAAGTTTGGGCCTTAGAAGCATATGGAGCATCTGCTACCCTTCGTGAGATTTTGACTGTAAAATCTGATGATGTGATTGGACGTGCCAAAACCTATGAATCAATTGTAAAAGGCGAAACCATGCCTGAACCTGGCTTGCCAGAATCTTTCAATGTATTAATGCATGAACTTAAGGGATTAGGTTTGGATATTAGACTTGAAGAATAATAGTTTTTTTTACATATTTTAAATTTACTATCACCATATTATAATGGCTAGAATAAAAGATAATACCGCAATAAAAAGGTTTGATAAAATTTCAATCGGATTGGCTTCTCCTGAAGCAATTTTAGGAGAATCCAGAGGTGAGGTTTTAAAGCCTGAAACTATCAATTATAGAACTCATAAACCAGAGCGCGATGGATTGTTCTGTGAACGTATTTTTGGTCCTGTAAAGGATTATGAATGCGCATGCGGAAAGTACAAGCGTATCCGCTATAGAGGAATTGTTTGTGACAGATGTGGCGTTGAAGTAACCGAGAAGAAGGTTCGTCGTGACAGGGTAGGACATATAAATTTAGTAGTACCGGTTGCTCATATATGGTACTTCCGCTCCTTGCCAAACAAAATTGGCTACCTCTTGGGATTGCCTTCCAAGAAACTGGATATGATAATTTATTATGAGCGTTATGTGGTAATTCAGCCGGGTATTGCTCAAGGACCTGAGGGAGAGGAGATTAATAAGTTAGATTTTCTAACTGAAGAAGAGTATTTAAATATTCTTGAAACTATCCCTCCGGAAAATCAATATTTGGAAGATTCAGATCCCAACAAATTTATTGCCAAGATGGGAGCAGAGTGCCTTATCGATTTATTGGCACGAATTGATCTGAAACAACTATCTTATGATTTAAGGCATAAAGCCAATACAGAGACCTCAAAACAACGTAAAACGGAAGCCTTAAAAAGACTTCAGGTTGTTGAAGCTTTGAGAGAATCTCAGGATAACAGGGATAACAGACCAGAATGGATGATCATGAAGGTAATTCCGGTTATTCCACCGGAGTTGCGGCCACTTGTTCCTCTGGACGGAGGCCGATTTGCGACTTCTGATTTAAATGATCTTTACAGGCGAGTAATTATCAGGAATAATCGTCTAAAGCGATTAATGGAAATTAAAGCTCCTGAAGTTATCTTAAGAAATGAGAAGCGAATGCTTCAGGAATCAGTTGATTCTCTTTTTGATAATACGCGTAAGGCATCAGCAGTAAAAACTGAATCGAACAGGCCTTTGAAATCTCTTTCGGATTCCTTAAAAGGAAAACAAGGACGTTTTCGTCAGAACTTATTGGGTAAAAGGGTGGATTATTCTGCACGTTCAGTTATTGTTGTCGGACCTGAGATGAGCCTTTATGAATGTGGTCTTCCAAAAGATATGGCTGCTGAACTATACAAGCCTTTTGTGATCAGAAAATTGATTGAAAGGGGTATTGTTAAGACTGTTAAGTCGGCCAAAAAGATAATAGATAAAAAAGAACCGGTAGTTTGGGACATTTTAGAAAATGTTTTAAAAGGACACCCTGTTATGCTCAACCGGGCCCCTACGCTACACAGATTGGGGATACAGGCATTTCAACCCAAATTAATAGAAGGTAAGGCAATTCGTTTGCACCCTCTTGTTTGTACGGCCTTTAATGCGGATTTTGATGGTGATCAAATGGCAGTGCATTTGCCTTTGGGACCTGAAGCCATATTGGAATGCCAACTTTTGATGTTGGCTTCTCACAATATATTAAATCCGGCTAATGGATCTCCTATTACCGTACCTTCTCAGGATATGGTTCTTGGGTTATATTATATGACCAAGGAACGTAAATCTACCAAAGAAGTTCCTGTAAGGGGTGAAGGCTTAACTTTTTACTCCTACGAAGAGGTAGTAATCGCATTTAATGAAGGAAAAGTTGAACTGAATGCCGGGATTAAGGTGAGAGCTAAAGACTTTAATGAGGAAGGGGAATTAGTAAATCAGATTATTCCTACCACTGTTGGTAGAGTGCTTTTTAATAAGGTTGTGCCGGAAGAAGCCGGATATATAAATGAAGTCTTAAACAAGAAGTCTTTACGTGATATTATCGGAAGGATCCTTGCTGTTACAGATGTACCTACAACTGCGGCATTTCTGGATTTGATTAAGACCATGGGTTATGATTTTGCTTTTAAAGGAGGACTGTCTTTTAGTCTTGGGGATATTATTATTCCACAGGAAAAGCATACCATGATTGCTGATGCCAATGAACAGGTAGATGGAATTATGATGAATTATAATATGGGTCTTATCACAAACAATGAACGATATAATCAGGTGATTGATGTCTGGACTTCAACTAATGCCATGCTAACTGAATTGGCAATGAAGCGTATCCGGGAAGATCAACAAGGGTTTAACTCGGTGTATATGATGTTAGATTCAGGCGCCAGGGGTTCAAAGGAGCAGATAAGACAGTTAACAGGTATGCGTGGTTTAATGGCTAAGCCTAAGAAATCTACTGCAGGTGGAGGTGAAATTATAGAAAACCCAATTCTTTCTAACTTTAAAGAAGGATTGTCTATTTTAGAATACTTTATTTCTACTCACGGAGCCCGTAAAGGACTTGCAGATACCGCTCTTAAAACTGCCGATGCAGGATATCTTACTAGAAGATTAGTGGATGTTTCTCAGGACGTTATCGTTAATATAGATGATTGCGGCACTCTTAGAGGTATACAAGTTGAATCTTTAAAGAAAAACGAAGAAGTAGTTGAAACCTTAGGGGAGCGTATATTAGGAAGAGTCTCTTTACACGATGTCTATAACCCATTAACTGAGGAACTGTTATTAACTGCAGGACAACAGATATTGGAAGCTGATGTTAAGAAAGTAGAAGCTTCACCTATCGAAAAAGTAGAAGTTCGCTCTGCACTAACTTGTGAGGCTGCAAAAGGAATATGTGCCAAGTGTTATGGTAGAAACCTTTCAACCAATAAAATGGTACAGCGTGGCGAAGCGGTTGGTGTTGTGGCTGCACAGTCTATTGGTGAACCCGGAACGCAGTTAACATTACGTACCTTCCACGTTGGAGGAATTGCTGGAAACATTTCAGAAGACAGCAAACTTGAAGCTAAATTTGATGGTGTCGCTGAAATTGAAGACTTGCGAACTGTAAAAGGTGAGAATGCCGAAGGCAAAGCTGCGGATATTGTAATTTCAAGAACTTCAGAGATCAAAGTTGTTGATAGCAAAACTGGAATTACACTCAGCACAAACAATATACCTTATGGTTCTCAAATCTTTGTTAAGAATGGCAGTAAGATAACTAAGGCAGATATAATTTGTCAATGGGATCCATACAATGGGGTTATAGTTTCAGAATTCCCGGGTAAAATTGCTTATGAGAATATTGAGCAGGGAATAACCTATCAGGTGGAGATTGATGAACAAACAGGATTTCAGGAGAAGGTGATCTCCGAATCCAGAAATAAGAAGTTGATTCCTACCTTATTGATTATGAACTCTAAGGATGAAGTCTTACGTTCCTATAACCTTCCAGTTGGTTCTCATTTAATGGTAGATGATGGCGATAAAATCAAAGAAGGTAAGATTTTGGTTAAAATTCCTCGTAAATCGGCCAAAGCAGGGGATATTACGGGTGGTTTACCAAGAGTAACCGAACTTTTTGAAGCTCGGAATCCATCCAATCCTGCAGTTGTTTCTGAGATAGACGGAGTTGTTTCATTTGGAAAGATAAAAAGAGGTAATAGAGAGATTATTATTGAGTCCAAACTTGGTGAGGTAAAGAAATATTTAGTAAAACTTTCAAACCAGATTTTGGTACAGGAAAATGATTATGTTAGAGCTGGTATGGCTTTATCTGACGGTTCTATTACTCCTGAAGATATCCTTGCAATTAAGGGACCTTCAGCGGTACAACAGTATCTTGTAAATGAAGTGCAGGAAGTTTATCGCCTCCAGGGTGTAAAAATTAATGACAAACACTTTGAAGTAGTTGTGCGCCAGATGATGCGAAAAGTTCGTATTCAGGACTCTGGAGATACGACATTCCTTGAAAATCAGTTGGTACACAAAGACGACTTTATCAAAGAAAACGATGAGATCTTTGGTATGAAAGTAGTGGAAGATTCAGGCGAATCAGAAAACCTTAAGGCAGGCCAGATTATTACAGCGCGAGAATTGAGAGATGAGAATTCAATCTTGAAACGTGCAGATAAGAATTTGGTTACTGCACGGGATGCTGTTTCAGCTACGGCTACACCAATTCTACAGGGTATCACAAGGGCCTCGTTACAAACCAAATCGTTTATTTCTGCGGCATCGTTCCAGGAAACAACAAAGGTCTTGAATGAAGCAGCTGTAAGTGGTAAAATTGATTACCTGGAAGGATTGAAAGAGAATGTTATTGTAGGTCATAAAATTCCTGCCGGTACCGGTATGAGGGATTATGAAAATATAATCGTAGGTTCAAAAGAGGAATACGATGAAATTATGGCTCGCAAAGAAGAATTAAAGTTTTAAAATCATTAACCCTCAATTTTCTAATTGAGGGTTTTTGTTTGTGATATTGGATTATTTTTTGAAGTGAACAATGGAAGAAAAAAATCAGAAACAACAACAGATAAATATTGAGCTGGACGAAAAAATAGCTGAAGGAATTTATTCCAATTTGGCCATTATAAATCATTCTGTTTCAGAGTTTGTTGTCGACTTTATAAGCATGATGCCCGGAGCACCAAAAGCGAAAGTGAAAAGTAGAATTGTCCTTACTCCTCAGCATGCTAAGAAATTTTTAAAAGCGCTTAATGATAATGTTAGTCGTTTTGAAAAGGCTCACGGGACTATTAAAGATTACGAGCAACCTCCAATTCCGTTAAATTTCGGTCCTACCGGAGAGGCTTAATTAAAAAAACCCATGTAGTATTCATGGGTTTTTAATTTTTGGTTCATACTGTGACCTAATTATTCAAATTCTGAAGTAAAATGCAGTTTTACAGTGGGATATTTCTGTTGAGTCATTTGTAAAGAAAATTGAGAATCTGCCAAAAACACTAGTTGTCCGCGCTTATCCTTAGCCAGGAATTTCTGTTTTACTCTAATAAATTCTTTAAACTCTTCATTATTAGGATCTTCTGGATCAACCCAGCAGGCTTTGTGAACAGGAAAATTCTCATAGGTACATTTTGCACCGTACTCATGTTCTAATCTGTATTGAATTACTTCGTATTGCAAGGCGCCTACAGTACCTATTACTTTTCTGCCATTAAGTTCCAATGTAAATAACTGCGCAACACCTTCATCCATTAACTGGTCAATTCCCTTATTTAATTGCTTGGATTTCATTGGATCTGCATTGTTGATATATCTGAAATGTTCCGGAGAAAAGTTGGGGATACCTTTATAATGTAAAATTTCACCCTCTGTTAATGTATCACCAATTTTAAAATTACCGGTGTCATGCAATCCCACAATATCGCCGGGATAGGATATATCTACTATTTCCTTTTTTTCTGCAAAAAATGCATTGGGACTTGAAAATTTTAATTTCTTATTAAGCCTTACATGCAAATAAGGCTTGTTGCGTTCAAATGTTCCTGAAACAATTTTCACAAATGCCAAGCGATCTCTGTGCTTCGGATCCATATTGGCGTGGATTTTAAATACAAAACCGGAAAGCTCAGTTTCATTGGCTTGAACCATACGTTCTTCGGCCATCTTCGATCTGGGATATGGAGCTATTTCAATAAAACAATCCAGAAGTTCTTTTACTCCAAAATTATTTAACGCAGAACCGAAAAATACCGGCTGAAGCGAACCTTCCAGATACTTTTGTTTGTCAAAAGGAGGGTAGACTCCACTTACCAACTCCATATTATCTCTTAATGTTTCAGCTGCCCCGGTGCCAATAATGTTCTCTAATTCAGGACTCGTTATATCATCAAATGCAATGACGTCTGAGATGTTTTTTTTGCTATCTCCACTGAAAAGATTAATATTTTTCTCATAAATATTATAAATTCCCTTAAAATCGTAGCCCATCCCAATTGGAAAACTTAAAGGGGTAACAGTTAATCCCAATTCCTGTTCTACTTCATCCAAAAGGTCAAAAGCGTCCTTTCCTTCTCTATCGAGTTTGTTTATGAATACGATCATGGGAATGCTTCTCATCCTGCAGACCTCTACCAATTTTTTAGTCTGTTCTTCTACACCTTTAGCAACATCTATAACAACAATTACACTATCTACTGCTGTTAGGGTTCTAAAAGTATCCTCCGCAAAGTCCTTATGGCCTGGTGTATCAAGAATATTTATCTTCTTATCCTTATACAAGAATGCAAGGACAGAGGTAGCTACCGAAATTCCACGCTGACGCTCAATTTCCATGAAATCGCTCGTTGCTGCTTTTTTGATCTTATTATTTTTTACAGCTCCGGCCTCTTGTATTGCGCCTCCAAATAAGAGCAACTTTTCGGTAAGTGTAGTTTTTCCGGCATCAGGATGCGAAATAATACCAAATGTTCTTCTCCTTTCTATTTCTTTTGAAAAATTCACAGCAAAAATTTGAGCAAAAATAAGGCAAATAATATAGCTCTGAGAGAATAGAAAGACTTTTTTAAAATGATTCTCATCGCACTTAATAGTCCATATTCAATGAATTTGAGATTATTAATCTATTTGATTTTAGGGTTATTATCGATTAACGGCTAGTAATCTTCGATTTTTGAATTTTTGAGAATTATTAAAAGCTTTTTACAACGGACTTTATCTTCTTATAGTATCAAGTTTTTTGACGTTTAACGAGTTTTGAGGTCTTTTAAAGATATTTGATAACTTAAGTTTTTAAATGGATTTGATGCTATGTAATTTAACTATATCTTGCAATGATATTTTAGAGAAACCCAATCTCTTACTTAGTTTTTTCCTACAAGCCATGGAGATATGTTTAATTGAAAACTATCATTTATGGAAAAAAATACCCCAACCAAAATACGAGATAAAGCGGCGTTAGGCTTTACCTTGATAACTGCCATTCTAGTTTTAGTTTTTTCTTCTTCTTTTGACACAATTCCCGCAGAATATGGTTTTATGACTACCTATGCGGAGACGGACACGGATAATGATGGTATAAAGGATCTTATAGATATTGATGATGACAATGATGGTATTATAGATTCAATAGAGGATGAAAACCCAGACGGGGATAATAATCCATTAACATATCCATCTGACTTTGATAATGATGGCGTCCCTAATCACCTGGATGTTGATTCTGATAATGATGGAATTATTGACAATGTGGAAGCGCAACCGACGCACGGTTATATCGCCCCAAGTGGAATTGATTCAGATGGTAACGGGCTAGATGATAATTATGAAGAAACACCTGGTAGTTGTGGGGGACTGGTGCCCATAGATTCAGATTTGGATAGTTATCCTGATTATTTAGATATCGATAGCGATAATGATGGGATTTTAGACAATGTAGAAGCTCAAACTACCGCAGGTTTTCAGGCACCCTGTGGTATGGATTCAGATGGCAACGGCCTGGATGACCATTATGAGGAATCTCCAGGAAGTTGC
>Ga0272441_10004073_pt1 | contig 26968 bp, 20 predicted proteins | sample SSMProp6N_FD_193582 | JGI IMG/M metagenome (GOLD analysis project Ga0272441, IMG submission 193582) | Marine sediment archaeal communities from Little Sippewissett salt marsh, Falmouth, MA, United States - SSM-Prop-6N | ecosystem: Environmental > Aquatic > Marine > Wetlands > Sediment ... | reverse complement strand
AGATATTTGCAAGAGCTTCCTTTAAAAAAAAGCCCAGCATCAAGGTTCCCGAACTTCATTTTTAATGTTTTCTGGAAAATCTTGCTCATACTCGGATTCTTGCAGGTTTGGTTCATCAGTATCCGATTTTACAAATCCGTTATCCAGGCTAACGATCCTTGCGGGTAAAATATCCAGTAATGATTTATCGTGAGTAGCAACAATAACAGTTGTGCCATTATCGTTGCTTTTTTTCAATAATTTTATAACCTCGATTGAGAGTTCCGGATGGAGATTTCCAGTTGGTTCATCAGCCAGGATGAGAGGGGGATTATTGATAAGAGCTCTAACCATAGCGACTCTTTGTTGTTCTCCTCCTGATAAGCTCATTGGGAAATCGTACATTTTTTTATGCATGCCAACCTGTCTGAGGGCGTTGAATATTTTCTTTCTCGAATCTTTAGAATAATTTCCAAGCATTTTGAATATAATAGCAATATTTTCGTATACAGATCGTTGAGGCAGTAATTTGAAATCCTGGAAAACGACCCCGATTTGTCTTCTGAGGAAGGGAATATGTGATGCATTAATTTTTGCTACATTCCTGCCCATGACTATTAATTGACCCCTTGAAGGGAATTCACCGAGGTAAAGCAACTTTAAAAATGTAGTTTTGCCTGCTCCGCTTGCTCCGGTAAGGAAGACGAAATCTCCTCTTTTAATTTTCAGGTTAAGGGCAGAAAGAGCATAAGCATGTTTTCCATAACTTTTATACAGATGAAACATCTGGATCAAGATAAAACTCGAATCTTATCTGAGAAAATTTATTTTTTCAGTATGGACATGGCTGCGTCATAAATAGTTTCTTTTGTCAAACCGAATTTTTCCAGTAAGATATCCGGTTTACCGGAAACACCAAAGCAATCACATATTCCAACCTTTTTTACGAATGTTGGAGCGAGATCGGAAACGATTTCTGATACTGCACTTCCAAAACCTCCATTAATGAGGTGTTCTTCAGCGGTAACAATACCTCGGGTTTCATTTGCAGCTTTTACAATGCAATCAACGTCGATCGGTTTTACAGACGACATGTTAACAAGTCTAACAGATACACCATCTTTCCTTAACATTTCAGATGCATCGAGTGCAATTCCGACCATCAGTCCGATAGCCATTATTGTAATATCTGAACCGTCTAACAGTATTTTACCTTTTCCGAATTCAAATTCATAATCTTCATCACACACGATAGAGAATTTTTCACGAGACGATCTTATATAGACGGGTCCGGGATGATTAATGGAAGCATACAGGGCTTTTCTCATCTCTATACCATCAGCAGGAACGACAACGTTCATATTTGGCAAGATACGCATTAAAGCGATATCTTCGAGTGCATGATGTGAAGCACCGTCCTCCCCGACCGTGATTCCTCCGTGGCTTGCGACCAATCTAACCTGAAGTCTTGTAAAGCAAATCGACTGCCTGATCTGTTCCCATGCTCTACCGGTTTCGAAAATAGCAAAAGTGCTTGCAAAAGGAATTTTCCCTGCGGCTGCGAAACCAGCAGCAGTTCCAATCATATCCTGTTCAGCAATCCCCATGTTGAAAAAACGATCCGGATATACTTTTGCAAATCTTTCTGTACGAGTTGAACCTGAAAGATCTGCATCCAGAACGACGATATTGTTATAAATATTTCCAAGCTCAACCAGGGTATCTCCGTAAACATCTCTGGTAGCCATCTTTTTTCTTTCGGTAACTGACATCATTTTTTCATCCATCATTCATCTCCAAGTTCTTTTAATGCGACTTCCAGTTCATCATCAGTAGGAGAAATACCGTGATACCTGACTTGATTTTCAAACTTAGACACACCTTTACCTTTAACCGTTTTGGCTATAATTACAGTTGGTTTTTTCTTTTTTTGTTCAGCTTCCACAAGGGCGTTATTAATCTGGGTAAAATCATGACCATCAATCATAATAGTATGCCATCCGAATGATTCCCATTTTCCTGCAACAGGTTCGATACCCATAATATCATGAACAAATCCATCAATTTGCAAATCATTATAATCGATAAAAGCGCAGATATTATCAATTTCATAGTGGGCTGCAGTCATGGCAGCTTCCCAAACCTGTCCTTCCTGGATTTCACCATCACCGAGGAGAACAAAAATACGGTTTTTTATGTCATCCAAGCGACATGCCAATGCCATTCCATTGGCAATAGATAATCCCTGACCCAAGGAACCGGAAGATATTTCAACACCGGGTGTTTTATGCATGTCAGGATGTCCCTGCAAAGAGCTCTGGTATTTCCTCAGATTATCAAGATGACTTTTTGGGAAAAAGCCTGCTTTAGAGAGTATCGCATAGAGTAGAGGAGCAGCGTGTCCTTTTGATAGAACGAATCTATCGCGCTCTTTCATCATAGGGTATTTTGGGTCATAATGCATCCAGTTAAAATAAAGAAAGACTAAAATTTCAACAGCGGACAGAGAGCCTCCAGTATGACCTGAGCCAGCCCGGGTAAGCATCTTTAAAATATCGATACGAATCTGTCTGGCTAATTCTTTTAATTTATCTAATTCTTCTTTGTCGAGTTGTTTTCTTTCAATCACAGTTTTATTCACAATATCCCTCATTTGATTCTAACAAAAAGGTTTTAATTCTGTCAATGTTACCAGCCTGATCCAAGGATTGAAATAATTCAAGTATTCAAATTCAAAATAAATCTTGCAAACTTAATTTCTCATTCAAAAAATTACCAAAAAATATTCTTAAACCGAGAATTATTTTATGACCATATTTTCTGCTAATTCCCTGGCAATGAGATAATGTCCATATGCTGTTGGATGAACATTTCCGATGTAACACGTGTTAAAGAGATCTTTTTCAGCATCGATAGTTTCCGGAAATTTATTTTTCATCCGATGGTAATATCCCAGATCAGATATAAGTCTTTTATAAGTTGATTCAAAGATCTTGCTTGTGTCTATTGTTAATGTACCTGTCTCCTTTCCAATTTTATCCATTACATCATGATAGGGAGTACGAGCGAAATCCTTATTATCATGAGTTAACCAAAAATGTTTTATCAGAATAGGTTTTATACCTACACTTTTCATTGTATTAATCATATTTCTGAAATTTTCTTCAGATTCATCCAGGGGAACTCTTCGGACGGTTTTTTTACCAGATTCGGATTCCTGAATATTTTGAAAGAAATCCCTTCTTGGAGAAGTTTTACCGGTTTTTATCCATGAAACAGCGGCAATCATTCCTTTTTCCAGCAAAACGTAAATTTTGCTGTAATGAAGATATTCCCTAATCCTACCAGCTGTGGATTGATTGTTCTCGTAATATTTTCTATCGGTCATTGCAGATGCGCTGTGAGGGGTTGCGTTGTCGCAAACTCCATAGAATATTGTAATCAAATCGGGATTAAGGTCTAATATTTTCAATTTCAACAACATCAATCCCTGAAAACTCGAGTAACCTGTATAACCAGCGTTGACAACTTCGATTTTCATTTCAGGATATTTTTCTTCTAATAACCTTTGCAGAACGGAGGGATATATATCCTTCTCGAAACCTTCCATACCGAAGGTGCTTGAATCTCCCATGCAGACGATTCTGTATGTTCCTTTTTCTTTTTCAAGATTGATTTCCGGAGATCTGAATCCCAGGGAATTAAGTTTAATATCCGCGTATTTGTTTACGGTGGGAACGTGGGTTTTACCTGTTGCAAAGGGTTTTCCTTTCCAAAGGAGTTCCCTATCCATAATATGGTGACTTGATTCCCATGCTTTAATTGGAAACAGATGCAGAATCATCTCAAGAAATAATATAAATATGAAGGAGATGAGAACTACAAGAAGTGGTCGGAAAAGTTTACTAGTCAATTTACCAGGTTGTCAATAAAAATTTTATACTAATTCTAAAAACTAGAAATTGCTTCTTAAATTAAAGATTCTACAAAAACAGATTGATATTGTAAAGGATTCATGTTTTTAAAAAGATCTATAGAATCCAGATTTTACTATGAGATTTTGAAAATCAACCGGGAAGTTTTATTTTCTGTACGATTTTGATCTCATAAAAAGTGAAAGCCCCGAAAGTTTAATTTCCGGGGCCTGGAATTTTCAGTCTGTAATTGTCAGTATGATCTTCAAAAGGTCAGCGCATTTAACCATTTCAGAAATCTTGATTCTCTCTGCTTTCGTATGAACTTTGTCCATACCAGTTCCCATCATAACGACCTTGATTCCGTTCTTGTTGAAATGATTCGCATCACTTCCGCCCAAGCCCGGATTGAATTTTGGAGTGAGACCCATTTTCTCTGTTGCTTTTTCGGCAATCTGATAAATGGTATCTTTTTCATCAACGATAAAAGAAGCGTAGCTAAGGTTAACAGCCACATCAACTTTTGCATCTTTTTTCTCACCTTCAACTTCGATGGTCATTTCACTTGCAGCGTCGGTGTAGCATTTTTTCATGTGTTCAATTTGTGCATCGAGTTTATCCATATAGAGGCTTCTTGCTTCGGATTTAATTTCGACTTTGTTAGGGACAACATTTGTAGCAAACTGGGCGTTAATGGCGCCAATGTTAGCAGTTGTGGAATCGTCGATCCTGCCCAGTTTCATGTTATTGATTGCTTTTGCAGCGCATTTAATAGCATTGATACCGTTTTGCGGTTCAACGCCTGCATGAGCTTCAAGACCGTGAACAGTAACATTGACAGAAGCTTTAGCGGGTGCTGAGACTGTGAAGCCACCGACCTCGTGATCGTCGAGAGCGAAACCCATTTTTGATTCAATCAATGAAGCATCCAGGTGACTTGAACCCAGAACACCCATCTCTTCAGCGACTGTAAATACAACTTCGAAGGGTCGATGTGGAGTATTTGTTTCTTTTATGCACTGGATGGCTTCCAGGATTGCAACGATACCTGATTTGTCATCACTTCCCAAGACAGTAGTTCCGTCTGATTTAATCGTATCACCTTCTATAACGGGTTTAATACCCTTTCCAGGTTTAACAGTATCCATATGGCAGGTCAAGAGCAGCATTTCAGCATCCAGTTCACCATCAAATTTAGCGACCATATTTCCGCAGTTTCCGCCGATTTTTTCTCCAGCATTATCCATCTGAATCTTTGCACCAAACTTTTCCAGTTGATTTTTTAATTCAGCAGCCATGTTGGCTTCTTCAAATGACTCACTGTCAATTTTTACAAGTTTAATAAAATTGTCAACAAGTCTTTTCTTATCAGTCATACCTTCTCCTCAAAAAACAGACTCCCGTATAAGATTCCGGGAGTCTAATTAACATTTTATATAAATTTAGGGTAATTCAACTTCAGTCTTACCTTCCATAAGAGCTTTGAGCATAGGTCCGAAATTCATTTTTGAGTAATCTTTGTTTTTCGTGTGTCCGAAAATGAGAGGTGAAATGTTCGCGCCACTTGTAACATTAGTCAGGCAGGAATTTCCTTTTTTAACATCAGGGCCACAAGGTACTGTTCTCGAGATTCCCGAGAGAAATTCCCATTTATTTGTCAATTCATTATACAAAACGTTTATTCTAGTGTCATAAACCAGTCTCGAGTTATCTCCAGTAACTCTGGCATCGATTGTCCTGAATTGCTGGAAAGCAGTATCTTCAATGTAGTTTTCGAATTCATCGAGGAATTTTTTTTCATTATCATTATTGACTTCGATCATGTGTATACCGTCATATTTCAGGTACAGGTAATCGAACATCTTTTTTACTTTTGGCAGGTAATAGTGTAGGAAAACACCTTTACCGCCCGAGCTGTTCCATTTTTTCAGAGCATAACCACCTGTTTTCAGGTGTTGTTTAATGTTATTTGGATTGATTTCATCATCGAGGAATGTTTTAGGTCTTGAAACGGTCTTACCTGTTTTATCTTCATACATTCTGAAGCATCTTTCCTCGAGAGTTTTCGATCTGAGTCTATCGACTTCCCATGGATTAATCCATATTGTATCTGGAGTTTTGTATACTATATCCATAGCGAGTTCCCAGCCGTAGAACATTGGTACATGGACTCTTTCAATTCTTCTGTGCACCATATCTACTGGTCTTCCAGCCACCCAGAGTTTGCCATCTTTAACAGATGGTCTTTCAGATGGTGTAATCCTATAAGCTTCAATACCAGCTTTTTTGAATCCTTCAAGAGCGAGAATATGAGCAGTTTCTTCTTCACTTTCAGGATATGATCTTGTAAAAACAGCGCATACTGGTGGTCTGTCATGACCCTGAGCTTTCCATATCTGCTGGAACGTTGCGACGATTTTTTCTACAATTTTGGTAGGATCTGTTGGACTATCGACATATGCATTGGGATCCAGACCTTTATTTAATAAGTTGTTGTATAGTCTCAAGGCGAAAAAATTTGGACATGCCGGATAGCTGTTGCAGCATGGTCCTTCGAGAATTGTTGGTCTGATGTCTGTGATTTTATTACCAGTTTCATCAGCAACACCTGTAATAAGTATATCCAGTCCTAACAGGTAGCTATGGGGGATATTTTCAGTCTTACAATAATTCATATAAGCATCAAGAGAAGTTTCTGCAACTTCTTTGACTTTATCCCATGCTTGATCAACAATCCAGGTCGGGGAATCCACATGAGATGGGATATCCTCTTCGGTTCCGACTCCACCTTGATAGATCCTCAGTTCTTCTGGTGTGAACATATATTTCCTCCTTCTGGTTTAACCAAATAGAAATTGAATTCTTTATTCTCCGAGTACTTTTTGAAGCTCCCGCTCAAAATATTTTGTACTCAATTCGCCATAGTTGATAGATTTTAAAACTTCTTCGGCGCTGTATTTTCGTCCGAATTTATAATGTTCTTTAAGGAAATCACCTGTCTGTTTCATATCCCACCAATTCTCACCAAATCTCTCGACCAGATATGAATGCAGTTGGGATTCGAATAGTATGGCTCTAACATATCCAGCGCTATAGAAATCCATATCCATATCTAGGTATGATGCCCTGGAGACTTTTATTTTCTGGCAATCTGTCAACATGTTGTAGAAGAGATCCGGCATACCATCCAATGTAGCCCTTTCAAAAAGTTCAAATTGAAAAAGAGAATTCACGGCAAGTCTTCTAATAGCGTTCAACCGCTGGAAGTATACAAACTGGAGGTATTCTTCGTCTCTTTCCATATGGACATATTTTTTTAACCATCCCGGATTCAATGTCAGATGCTGGAATAGATAAGCAACGCCTTCGGTGAAGCCCCTATCGCCCAAAAACTTGTATTCCATTTCGAGGTCTTTTTTATCATGAGCAAAGTGAACTGCATGTCCACCTTCATGCAAGATTGAAGCATAATCATCCTGTCCGCCCATAGGGTAGACAGTAAGGCGGACATCTTCCGGGGGATTGATTGCGCTGACGCATGCACGGGGTATTTTTTTTGGTCTTTCTTCGGTATCAAGATCGATATTTTTCATGTCATCGATATTGAATCCTAATCGTGACATGAAATTTTTAAATACGGGAAGCATGTTTTCTTTAGAGAAGAATCGATCATATTTTTCAGCTCTTCTCAACAAGAGGATATCTGTACTGTGGGCATTTTCCAATTTGATGTCAAAAAATGATTTCAAGTATTTTCTCAAGTACTTTTCATAAAGAGAATCTGTTCTTTTTATAAAACCTTTCATCATATCTGCAAATTCATAAAAATTCCTATCCTGCAAATATGAACAAAGATCTACATAATTTTTAAATCCGAATTGACGAGATATATGGAAATAAGCTTTAATGAGTTCTTCTCTAACAGGAGTAGTTTTCTCTTCTTTAATTTTAATCATAAGTGCGTGCATTTTTATTCTGGCATCTCTATCGGGTTCATTAGCCATTATGGGTCCGGCGGATCTGTATGGAATATTTTTCCCTTCAAATTCGAAAGAAGACGTAGCTTCCAAGTTCAGCCTTTTTTCGATAAGTTCTTTTGTTTCCTGTTCAGAATACGTCATAATCATTATAGACAGCAGGCGTTTCAGGAGTCTTTTCTCTTCATCGTTTTGAGGTTTAATTGATTTGACATGCTCTATTTTTTCGATTGTGAATAGATCAGGGTATTTTTGATAGATTTCAATTATATTTACGTCATCCAGTTTTCCAACCCAATTTAGAAAAAACCTTTCTTCGATTTCCATTAAAAAACTGGAAATATCGGTTCTCAGTTTTTCGAGATCAAAATCCTCCATTTTGGTCATAATAACCTCACTAAGAAAAAAAATTCAAATTTAACTTTAAAAAACACTCTGATATATTCAGTGGTACGAACATTTTAAACTTATTAATAATACAATATTTTCCCAATATTCTCAAGCTTTTCTACATTTGAACCATAAATCTTAATGCTTAGCATAATCACATATTTCAAAATTCTTTTTTAAGAGGAAATCAACGATTTCAAATCATATGATTCTTTAAAATTTACCCTTAAATCTTCTAATTTCGAGGATACTTTCTTTTATAAGTTCAAGAGGAATATTACTTTTAACAATTGAAGAACCAATATTCCGGGAAAGAACAAATCTCAAATTTCCCTTTTGCTTTTTCTTGTCAAGTTCCATTGCATTAATAACCTGTTGAGGGGTTATATCTGGTAAAATTTCAGAAGGAACAATTTTGAAAATAAGGTTACAAATTTTCTGGTAATCTGAATTAGAAATCTGTTCGAGTTTTTTTCCAATAAAAGATGCGGCAATTATTCCAAATCCAACCGCTTCTCCATGACGTATGGTCTTGTATTTATCAATAGTTTCGAGGGCATGACCAATCGTATGTCCGAAGTTGAGGATGACCCTCAATCCTTTTTCTTTTTCATCAATTGTAACTATTTCAGCCTTAATTTTGCAGTTTTCTTCAATTATTTTTTCCAGAACTTCAGGATTCAAGTCAAATATAGAGTTCAAGTTATTTTCGATATATTCGAAAAGTTTACGATTTCTGATAATACTGTGTTTGACAATCTCTACCAGGCCAGATTTTATTTCCCTTTCTTGCAGTGTTTTTAACAAATCGGGATCAATGAAAACTCCTTTTGGCTGGTAGAATGTGCCTATCAAATTTTTACCGAGTTTATGATTAACTCCGGTTTTCCCACCCACACTGCTATCAACCTGGGCAAGAAGGGTGGTAGGTATCTGTATGTAATCAATGCCCCTCATGTAAGTTGAAGCAACAAACCCAGCAATATCGCCAACAACTCCACCGCCCAGGGAAAAGATCAAGCTATCTCTGCTTAATCCCTTTGCAGTTATACTGTCGTAAATTTTTTTAATTGTATAAAGATTTTTATGCTCTTCACCAGATGGAATAATAACGACATGAGAATTATCCACGAATCCGGAGATAGATTTTTCAAGTTTACCGAGATAGAGATTCGAGACGTTCTCATCGGAAATAATGCAAGCTTGAACTGATTTTGGATACTCCCCAATTAACGAGCCAAGGTTTTTTATAATCCCTTTACCAATCAGTATCTTATAAGAATTGTCTTTTATATTTACTTTTACTTCTTTCAAAAGCTTCTAATCTCCAAACATAAAAAAAGGGAAGCAAATTTGCTTCCCTTTAATATTGTCATCAATTTATTTTTAATGCACGACAACCTTTGGCCACATGTCAGACTTTTTGTTGTCACTATCTGTTGCAACAATACCCAACTCGATAATCCCGGGATCATTTTGAGTGACATTCATATATGTCCACCAGCCATCATTAGGATTCGCATCACCATTAGCACCATTATCATTAAGTATAACAGCATTTCCTTCAGGATCTGCAAATGGAGTATCTGTATTCATGTCTTCAAAGACCTGAACCAGATTGATATTTGCTTCAGCTTCCCAAATAATAGTGGTGATATTGAGTAATGCATATTTATCTTCGCTAGCTGCTTCTAAGAAAGTATTCCAATAACCGCCAACGAGAATCGCTGGAACATCCAGAGGATTCTGTGGATAAGCGGCAATAGCTTTTCTTACCATTCTGTCAGCCATACCTTTTGTCAGAGTAAAATCATATGGATTATTGAATTCTGATTTCTCTAATTTCTTATCGAGCCATGGAATAACGTTTCCTGTTGTTGCCGGTAATTTGGGTAATTCGGAATGAACAGTAACGTAAGGCCACATATCGCTTTCATAACCTTCGTTATCAACAGCAACCAGTTCAATCACGAATTCGGTACCTGCTGGAATACCAGGAGGAACACCCGGGAGGACAAAATCCCAAACACCATCTTTATTTTTATCTGACATATCAAGACCTGTATCCTGACCTTGAAAATAAATGTTCACATGGTCAACGGAACCATCTTGATCTTCACACAAAGCATAGATATTTAGAGATCCTCCGTTAGCTTTTGTTATATTAGTAACTCCATAACCAGCCAATTTAATATAAGGAGGCAATTTTCCTTTTTTGGTAGTAAAAGTCCATCTACTCTGAACTTGATTTGCCTGCCCATTGTAATATGAGACTACAGTCCAGTAGTATTTTGTGCTTGGGAGGAGTCTATCGATTGTAATTGTCATTTCGCTAATCTGATTTCCTGAAACGCGTGGAATCAATCTTTCGTCAGTCCCAAGATAAACATTATAAGTTACACCTGTTTTTGAGCCATCTGTACAATCCCATGAAATAGTCACGTTTTCGAAATCAACACCAGTAGATTCATCGGCAGGTTCCGGATCTGATGGTGTGCAATGATAGGATGCTCCAGAAGTTTCAGCAGGAGTGTTCATATAGTCTAAAGCAATATCATCAACGCTGAAAACAACGTCCCATTCGAAGGTTTTATCGAGCAAACCTTCGTTTCCGGTAAGGGTTCTTTCTTTAGCAAAAGATGATGTTGCTGTAAAAACTATCAATAAACCCATTAACATCAAAAAATAAACTTTTCTCATCATATCCTCCTATAAATTAAAAACATTACTATTTCTCATACTCTCAATTTTAGCAGTGATTTTTTTTTATGTCAAGTTAAAATGTTTTTTTATTAATTTTTTAAAAAAATTGACTAATCATTTCATTGAAACTGCAAAATTGCAATTGAATTCAAAATTGACTAATTTCACTAATTTTGTTAATATTTTCAATGATGAACGTGTGATATAATCAGTATATTCCTGATTATCACCCGGATTGTGAAAGAGCTGATTGATAGGAATAAACAAGACTTGAAATCATGGTTTACTGATTTTTCCAAATCGAAGCCCAAAGGGTTTATTGATATTCCTCTTTTTCATTTTTCAAAATCTTACATTCAGGCTTTGCTTCCTGAATATCCCCCTTTAGAGTTTGAAGAGCAGCAAATAATTGAAAGGGACTTAATAAAAGTCATCCATGAACAACTCTCATTTATTTCATTCTTTTTAAAATTACCCATGCTTTTTCTCATTCTTTTTTTTGAGACAAGTATTTTGATCTCAAGGGGGAAAAAATTTTCTTCGCTCGGGAAATCAAGAAGGCTCGAGTTTATCAATAAATGGAGTTCAAGTCCTTTTAGTTTCAAGAGGGACCTATTCAAATTTTTCAGGACGTTGACCCTTTTTTCTTTTTATGATCATCCAATTGTACATGATAAGCTTGGAGTTAAACTTGGAAAGAGAAATGTTTGTCTTGAATCAGCCGGGAATTTGTAATTAATGATAAGCAAAGTGAATTCAACTAACACCTTCGAAACTGATGTGCTTGTTATTGGTTCAGGTGCAGGCGGAGCGGTTACAGCTTCGGTATTAGCCAAGAAAGGGATTGATGTTACATTGATCGAGGAAGGTTCACATTATTCCCCTGCTGATCATTCTCCCTACTCATCCATTGGTATGGCCAAACTATACCGACAGCATGGGGTAACTCCTATTCTGGGCAAACCCAGCATAGCATTTGTAGAAGGTTGCTGTGTGGGTGGCAGCACAGAAATTAACAGCGGTTTATTTCACAGGACACCAGATGAAACAATCGAGAATTGGCAGAGAACATCTGATATAGCTGAATTCACACACGATAACATGGAGCCTTATTTCAAGGAACTGGAAAAAAAGTTAAACATATCATATCTTGATGGAGTGCTTCCGAAAAGCAGCGAAATTATAAAATCTGGTGCCGAGAGTCTTGGTTGGAAGTGTGTTGAAGTACCCCGAGCTCAAAAAAATTGCACAGGAATCAATCTCTGTTCGATTGGTTGTCCCATGGGGGCCAAACAGAGCATGTCTGTCACTTACATAGCAGAAGGATTAAAAAATGGAATTAAGCTAATCCAAAGAAGCAAGGTCGTAAAATTAGAGACAGAGAAAAACCGGATTCATACTGTGAATGCAATTTCTAATGGTGATAATGGGAAGCAAAAGTTTTTAAGGATTAAAGCGAACGATATATTTGTATGCTGCGGAGCCATTCAGACTCCAGCCCTTCTCAGAAAAAGCGGTTTAAAAAGGAATATTGGGGAGAATTTAAAGCTTCACCCAACAATAAAAATAACAGCATTGATGAATGAAGAAGTAAACGCCATTCAGAGTACGGTTCCAGTATTTCAGGTGTTTGAATTCGCACCCGAGATAGTTATCGGTGGTTCGGTTTTTTCGTTACCTTACACAGCAACAGGTCTTTCCGACTGCTGGGGAGAAGCTCAGGAGAAAATGGAATTATGGAACCGGATGGTCACATATTATGCACTTGTTCGTTCATCAGGCAAGGGGAAAGTGAGGGCATTTCCATCCGCTGAAAACTATGCATTTTCCTATTATAAAACCACCAAAAAAGATCATCGCAATTTGAGTATAGGATTAGCCCGTCTGGGACAATTATTTTTTGCTGCCGGTGCAAAAGAGCTTTATCCAACAATTTCAGGTCATCCTCCATTTAAAAAAGTGGATGAATGCCTGGTTTATCTTGAAAAAAATATACCTTTGAAAAGATCAGGTCTTTTAACTATACATATTTTTTCCTCATGTCCTATGGGTGAAAACAAGAACATAAGTGCGACAAATTCCTTTGGAAAAGTTTGGGATTATGATAACCTTTATATAAATGATGCAAGTTTATTTGTTGATGCCCTTGGTGTTAATCCTCAAGGAACAATCATGGCAATAGCATTGAGAAATATTAATCATTATCTTTCAAACAGGAAGAATTAATAATGTCAGAAAAGAAATTGACTCTTGTTACGGGTGCTCCCGGCTGGCTCGGGACAAATTTAGTAAAAGCTCTTTCGGATGGTCTCCCAGAAGTTGAGGGTCTCGAGCATCCATTACCCAGGAGAATAAAGTGTCTTGTTCAGCATGGAGAGTCTCCACATATTCTCAGTCAGATCAACCCTGATGTCCAGATTTGTCCCGGGGATGTTCGTGAAATCAAAGAATTGACAGATTTTTTTGAAGGTTCAGAGGGAGCGACTTTATTTCATATTGCTGGGATAGTTCATCCGACCAAGGGTATTCGTGAACTTTTCGAGGTAAATGCCAGGGGTACCTGGAAAATAATTGAAGCTGCCGAACAGGCAAGGATAAAACGTATAATAGCTGTATCATCTAATTCACCGATGGGATGTAATTCAAAACCTGATGAAGTCTTCAATGAAAGTTCACCTTACAATCCTTACATGTCTTATGGCAAATCTAAAAAGATGATGGAAGATGCAGTAAACGAGGCATATCGCAGGGGAAACATTGAAACTGTAATTTTAAGAATACCCTGGTTTTACGGGCTTTACCAGCCTCCCCGTCAATCCCTGTTTTTCAAGATGATCAGGGATGGCAAAGCGCCTTTGCTTGGTGGTGGAATTCATAAGCGTTCGATGTCTTATGTTGATAATTCCTGTCAGGGTTTATTGTTATCAGAAATAACTGAAAAAGCCAATGGAGAAACATACTGGATTGCTGATGAAAGGCCTTATCCAATGTTTGAGATAATCGAGACAGTGGAAAAGCTCCTTGAAGGGGAATTCAACATAAAGTGTTCACACAAGAGAATGAAGTTGCCTTCTTTTGTTGGCGATGCGGCAGAATTCATAGATGGACTCATACAGAAAACGGGTTTATATAACCAGAAAATCCATGTCCTTTCAGAAATGAACAAGACCATAGCCTGTTCTGTTGATAAAGCTAAAAAGGATTTGAATTACAAACCAGCAATATCCCTAGAGGAAGGGATGCGCAGGAGTCTATCTTCAATTTTTGAAGGGAAACCTGACCCATCCAAATATCTGGACAGCATACCCAATTAATTAAAAATAATGTCGAAAACAGCTCTTGTAACAGGTGGTTCCGGTTATTTCGGTTCGGTAATAGTCCGTCATCTTTTAAAAGACAACTGGAACGTTCGGATCTTTGATATCATCGAAGCTTCAGATCGTCCTGAGGATACTGAATTTATAAAGGGTGACATCAGGGATTTCGATTCAGTCAAGAGAGCCTGTCTTGATATTGATGTTGTTCATCACAATGTCGCCCAGGTTCCACTTGCAAAGGACAGGAAGCTCTTCGAATCCGTGAATAAAAGAGGGACTGAAAATATTTTAAAAGCCAGCCTTGACAGTAAAGTTAAAAAATTGATTTATACTTCAACCAGTGCTGTATATGGTATCCCCTCTAAAAATCCTGTTGATGAAACTGTCGAACCCCGACCAATGGAGGCTTATGGAGCTGCTAAACTGGCTGGAGAGAGGTTTTGTGCACAATTTATTGACAAGGGGCTTGATATTTCAATAATAAGACCCAGAACCATTATTGGACCCGGCAGGCTGGGTATATTCTACATCTTTTTCGACTGGATATTTCAAGGAAGACCTGTTTATGTGCTAGGTACTGGAGAAAACCTTTATCAATTCGTTCATGAAGATGATCTTGCAGATGCCTGTCTCAAAGCTGCTGGAAGGAAGGGACCAGGAGTATACAATATAGGTGCAAAGGAATTTTCCACCATGAGGGCAACAATTCAAAGTGTCATAGATCATGCAGGGACAGGGAGTAAAATTCGCGAATTGCCTTTTGGCCCTACTGTAGCGATTATGAAGCTGACGAGTTTACTCAACTTATCACCTCTTGGAGCTTATCATTCATTGATGTATGGACGTTCGATGTATTTTGATCTTACAAAACCCGAGGAAGAACTCGGATACACTCCGAAATGGAGCAATTTTGATATGTTCCGTGAAGCTTACGACTGGTTCGTGGAGAACAGGGAGAATATCAGAAGGCAAAAGGAAGCTTCCCACCATCGATCTTTCCTGAAAGAAGGTGCTCTGAAGATTTTGAAGTGGATTCCTTGAAGAACAGGACGTCTTATTCAAAACTATTTTCTTAAGTCAAAATATTTTGAAAAAATTCGCAAATCTAATTTATATATCCCAGGGCTTTCAGATTCTGGATCATGTCGGGGTCTTGATTAAGCAGGATTTCAGGTGGACGTTCTGAATTATCCTGGATCCATTTATTCAATTTTTTTTCAAGAGCCAATCCAATTTTTCTATTTGTTTTAAATAGATTAACTCTTTCACCAGGATCTCTAGTTATATTATAGAGTTCGGGAATTCTCTTTTTTTCTTTATGTAGCTTCCATGTTCCATCCCATATTGAATATTTCGGACCTTCAGTCTCACCAATATAGAAATCCTTTTTTTGGAGTATTCTGTTGTTAATTAGAGGGAAGAGATCTCTACCCATCATTTTGTCCGGGATCGGGATATTCAGAAAAGAGAGGACAGACGGAGAGATATCGATACTTTCTACTGTCTGGTAAAAATCCTGATCTTTAAAATCAGGGTGGTTGAATATGAGAGGTATTTTCATTGATGGATCGTAAAGGAATCTACCATGACCGATAAAATATTGATGTTCATAGAGTTCTTCGCCATGATCAGAGGTAAATATGACAAGGGTTTTATCTTTAATACCCAATTCGGTAATTTTTTTTATAATATTACCGATCTGGGCATCAGTATATGTAACTTCGGCTTTATAGAGGTTTTTAACATGGTTAAGAACCGGTAATGGGAGGAGAGTTCTTTTAATCCTTATCTTTTCGAATTGGTGAAAATATTTATATTCTTCCCTGTCATAATGATCCTCGTAAATTCTCAGATATTGTTTTGGGGGGATATAGGGTTGGTGTGGTTCCCAAATGTGAATCCAGAGGAAGAATTTTCTACTAAAATTTTCATTGAGCCATTCACATGCATTCCTGGCGCATATTTCAGCATTTATAAATATCTCATCACCTTCGGGAATGATATCACTGCTAGCATTTTTTTCTAATCCTATCAGTGGTTTAGCTTCTCGAAGTGATAATTTTTTATTTCCACTCGTATTGTCTTTATAGCCGTCGAATCCCTGATTTAGGCCAGTGGAAACTTTTGCTAGTCCAGAAATAATAGCCTGGTTGAAATATCCGTAATTTTTAAGGACTTTAGTCAGGAAATATGGTGTATCACGCAGTGAATAATTATTTGTTATTACTCCATGGATTTTTGGGGGAGAGCTTGTAAAGATTGAAGAAAGTGAAGGAACAGTATATGGAATCTGGCAGTTAGTATTGAAAAACTGTACCCCATATTTTGCAAGTTTATCAATATTTGGAGTATAAAGTTTATAGTTACCGCTGGAGGAGATATAGTCGTTTCTGAGAGTATCAACTGTTATGATAATCAGGTTGCAATCCTTTGCATCCTTGCTTACCGAATCTTCCTGGTATTTTTGATCAGAACAAGATGAAAAAGATAGTAGGAAAATTATTATAAGAGAGACATTATGTATCTTCTTGTGAATCAATGCCATAATTCAATTTCCACAAGCCAAATCCTTTCTTTTTCTCGAGTTCATCTCTAAAGAAGGCATAATCGAGATTTTTTGCTTTCGAAAAATCGACTTTGATGATATGTGCTTTTCTGAAATCAGCTTTCCAGATATCAGCTCCATCAAAATTTGTATTATCCACAATAGCCCCGTCGAATTTTGTCTCTTTTAAATCTGATTGAAAAAATTTGGTGTTTCTCAAATTTGTATGGTTAAGATTAGCCTCAATCATATTAGTTCTTGATAGATCAGCATCTTCAAGGTTTGATCCGGTAAGGTCTGCTCTATAAAGTTGGGTTTCACGAAAAATTGCTCTTTTCAGATTGCATTTTCTCAAAGTCGCAGATTTCAGATTGATTCCTGATAGATCCATTTCTTCGAGGTTAAAACCTATCAATTTTGCATTTTGAAGATTCCCCTTTTCTCTAACCTTTTTCATCAAAAGACGTCTTCTAAGATACCCGATAAGTTTAATGATTGCAGGTATCCCGATGACTAAAATATAGATTAGTTCTTCCATCTTACAAAAATTACCTGATAGATTATCTTACTTTTTTTCTATAAACTTGTTTAAAACCATTCCAGATAGCATTTTCGGATAGAAATCAGTAGATTTCTGCGGCAGGGTTTCTTTTGCGTTTGCAATATCTTTCACCTGCTCGATTTTTGTCGGATTCAGTATATAAAGGAGTTGATAATTTTCATTGTCGATTTTTCTGATACCTTCATCGATGTTTCTGACATAGGAAACATTTGATTCTTTAGCCAATTTTTCTTTATTTATCCCGAGAAGGGCATCTAGAATAATTGAATGGAGAATACTAACGTCCAGAGATTTCCAGGTTTTAGAATATTCATCACCAAGGAGTTCATCCATAAATTTCAAATCTTTAAGTGTCAAAAGATAGAAACATTTTTTATCGTGTGGATATAGACAGAAAATATGTTCTTTTTCTCCCAGTATTTCCATTTGCTTATTAATATTTAAAATTTGATCCTCTTTTTCTTTTTCGGAACTGAAGTTGAATTTATCAATTTTGAAATATTTTTCAGCATTTTTCAAATGGGCTTCAAGGTTGAAACCTTCGAGGTTTCTGACTAACCTGTGAGTCGGAAGTACGATTAATCCGGCACCATCCATATTGACAAAAGACATAAGGCAATTTTCAGGGGAATCGGCACCTTCGAATTTTCTTCCTGCTTTTCTCATTTCATTTCTGATGTTAATGGCAGTTTCATATCTGTGGTGACCATCAGCGATGAAAAGATCTTTTGGTTCCAAAACCCTCTTAATAGAATCAATATGTGAATGATCGGTTATTTTCCAGAGCCTGTTAATAATGTCGAAATCATCCTTGATCTCGAACAAGGGTTTTTTATTTGAATAGCTTTCCAGAATTTTATCAACAGTACATTCTGGATCCGAAAAGAGCATGAAAATCAATCCGGTTTGTGCCATAACTGCTTTTGTCAGTGAGAACCTGTCAACTTTGGGTTTATCGAGTGTTTTTTCATGGGGTTTAACACCTCCTTCACTGTAATCCTCTATTTGGCCTACAGTAATGAAAGCCCAGCGAGTTCTTTTATCATAACCCGGGAAGTCAATTTCCTGGCTATAAGCATATATTGCGGGTTCTGAATCCCTGATCAATATACCTTCATCGATCCATTTTTTCATATACTCAGCGGCACGGGTATATTTGTTATTTGTGTCGTTATCCCCGGTTTCTTCTTTTCCTTTGATAATTCGGGTATAATTGTATGGACTTCTGTTGTAGTAATCTTCTTGCAGTTTTTCACCAATCTTGTCGTAAGGTTGTGTAAGAATCTTGCTCAGCTCTGATAACTTTTCAGTATTATATCTAACACCTCTGAAGGGAAGTATCTTAGCCATCTTGTATCTCCTGCATTTATAAACAAATTAGGTACATAATTAACTGAATTAATTATATCTCAATTCGAGTATGATGTAAAACAAGATTTAGTATTAAAATTTCAAATTTGTAATTCAGACAAGCAAATAAATTTTTTGTTTATACTGTTAAAATCAAAAGTATTAATCTTCGATCCCATTAGTTAAGAGGGTTTAATTGACATTAGTTACTTTTGAGCCTATAATTTTGATAATTTAGATTATAAGGATTTTATAGATGACAAAAGTATTGTTTGTTACACCACCCGTTAGTTCGAAAGCCCAATATGGCTATCTAGAGAAGGGAAGCAATAACATAGCACCTTTAGGCATTTTAAGTATTGCAGCATATATGCGGGAAAAAGGGTACGATGTTGAAGCTATTGACGCCGAGGCACACAAGTATTCATTCGATGAAACAGTCGACATGATTATTGCTTCGAAACCCGATTTTGTCGGAACTACATCAGTATCTCTTACAGCCCCTGTTGCAGCTTATCTTGCTGAAAAGATTCACAAGAAGAATCCCGATATCCCGGTAATACTCGGAGGTATACACATGTCGAGTCTTCCAAAAGAGACTCTGGAGAAATACCCAAATATCGATATCGGAGTGATCGGAGAGGGTGAGATTACCTTTTATAAACTTATAAAAGCTCTTGAAAAAGGTGAGAGCATAGAGCAACTTGATGGAATCGCATTCAGAAAAAATGGAGATATTATTGTCAACAAGCGAAGATCTGAAATAGAAGATCTTGATGTTCTTCCAATACCCGCGTGGGATCTTTTAGATGCTTTTCCACATCTTTATACACCTCCGGCGCATTGTTTCGGCAGAACTCCAGTTGCGCATATTGTTGCCATGAGAGGTTGCGAATACAAATGCATATTCTGCAGCAAGAAAGCATTTCCCAATAAAGCGAGGTTTTTCAGTGCTGAATATGTAATCGATATGCTGAAATATCTGATTGATAATTTCGGAATAAAAGAGCTCAAGTATTATGATGACAACATAATGAAGAACAAACCCCGTTTCAGGAAGCTTTGTCAGATGATGATCGACGAAAAGCTCGATTTGACATGGACATGTTCTTCAAGGGTAGATCTTGTTGATCTCGAATCACTTAAACTTGCAAAGAAAGCAGGTTGCTGGCAGATTTTTTATGGTATTGAATCGGGAGATCCCGAAATACTGAAAAAAATGCGCAAGGGAATCACTGTCGAGAAGATCAAGGAAGGGATAAAAACTGCAAAGGAAGCTGGAATTCAGATAAGAGGTTATTTTATTTGTGGTTTTCCGGGAGAGACTGAGGAAAGTTTGCAAAGGACAATTGATTTAGCTCTAACACAGCCTATAGATGATTTTCAAATGACTTATTTTACACCGTTGCCCGGTTCTCCTATTTCAGAAGTAGCTCATAAATGGGGGACATTTGAAGACGACTGGAGCAAGATGAACAAACTTTATCCTATCTTCATACCTAATGGTTGGACAAAAGAGAAGCTGGAAAAAATGTACAACCGGGGGCTAATGCGATTTTACCTTCGCCCACGTATAATTTACAAATATTTGCTAAGGATGTTTAAAAGCAAAGAAGCTTTCAAGGTTATCTTCAGCAATGCTTTGAATACCATGAAATTCTGGTTTTTCGTTCGTAATCAGGATGAAGTTTTCAAAGACGGCTGGCACAACTTCGATCCGAATAAAATCGAACAATCTCAAGTTGCCACACAAAGCAGTGAAAAATCCTGAAAGAAATCAGGAATTTTCAATCTATTCAAAAACAATAAAAATATAGTTTCTTGAATTTTATAGCTCCATTTTAATGATATCATTCAACTTCAGAATCAAAAGGGTGGTAGCATAAACACCGAAAGACATGGTTAATGCAAGAATCATGTTCACATCAACAAGTTTTGATGCGATAAAATAAAAGAGAATTCCACAAACTATAGGTTTCCACACCAGGCTGAGGATTTTTGTGTACAAGTATTTCTTTGCAAACTTGAAAAACATTATCGTAAACGAGACTAAATCAGCAATTAAAGTGGCAAAAGATGCGCCAATCACACCGAAAGTCGGGATTAGCATAAGATCCAGGATCAGATTAATGGAAAAGCTTGTCCCCTGTCCAATATTAACCAGTTTTTGTTTTTTGTAAGAAATTAGGATATAACCGTTCAATGCGTCAAAGCAGCGCAGCATCACAACGAGTGCCATAATCCTCAAAGGCAAGACAGATCCTTCGTACCCTTTAATAACAGTCGGGAGTTTATGAGCAAATATGAAAATACCAAGACATATAGGAAGCAATAAGGAAAAGAGCCAGAAATATATCCTGTCTCTGAATTGGTTGAAACCATAGATATCGTTTTTTTCTTTAAGAACAGACAACCTTGGTAGGTATAGAGAAAGCAGCGGAACAACAAAATATATAATGCTATTCAGCAGTGTGTAAGGTACCGAAAAGTAAGCGATTTCCGAGAGTGGTCGAAATTTACGGATAAAGAATATATCAATATTGAAATATGCAATAATGAACCACTGGGAGATTACGTACTGACTGGTTTGATTGATGAAATATCCTATTGCAGAAAGATCCAGGACAGGTTTGAAAGGTATGAATTTCTTATGGACAATATAGAATCCATATAATCCGCTGATAATGTCGCTTATAAGGATAGACAATATTACAGCCAAAAATCCAAAGTCGAAAATAATCACAATAATAAACAAAATGATTTTTGAAGTATTGACAATCAGAGAATAGATCAGATCGTATGATAATTTTCCAAATGCTATAAAAACAGCTCTTGGCAGAATGAAGAAGAAATTTCTAACTGAAACGGAAACCAACAAAATATAGATTGCTTTGCTTTCAATTTCAGAGAAATTAAATATAATTGGGATAAAATAAAAAATGGGAAGAAAGAATGCTAAAATCAATACTTTAGCAGATATAGCAGCTCCAAAAAAATGTGAGCTGTTTTTTCTAATGGCTATTTCTCTAACAACAATATGTTCCATCCCGGATTCGAGGATCCCGATCATGACAGCAGCAATAGCAACAGAAAAGCTGTAAATGCCGTATAAATCTGTTGTCAGATATCTTGTCAGGATGTACAAGGAAACTAATGAAATTAGAAGGGTGTAACCCTTTGACAAAGCAATGAATATGGAATTACCCTTGAAGGATGGTTTGGGTGTCACAGTTTACAGGCTTTCTTTATAAAGGGTTTTTATTTCCTGTGCATCTTCCAACCCTTTTTGTATGGAATTATCCATATTATTGTACCAGAATAATCCACACCTTCCAGAACATGTAACATTTTTAAATTTTCCCAAGGTTTTCAACGTTTTTTCGAGGATTTCCTTATAACCGATGTCATAAATCGGATAGGCATTAGGAATGACTTCTATTTTAATATCCTCAATGTCTTGTTTCTTACAAATCCCAACTTTTTCTAAATCGTTTACAATACCATCGAGTTGGATACTGGGATCTTCCATATGTTTTGTAAGGTCTGTCGTAGTAAATTCGACACATATGGAGTCTTTTCCTTTCGGTGTCAATTTTTCTGAAAAATTATTTGGAAATGACATCCTTGTAAGTTTCAGGTCTTTGCTTGGAAAGTAAATCCATTGTTCCTTGATATTGATCTCTCTATTTAATATTGTATTGTAAATGATAAGTGAAAGATACCTCAATTTGGGTTTCTCGAGACCTATATATTCACAAATCAATGGAATAGGTGCTGTCCATACGAGATGATCGAATTCTATGTCTTCAGTATCCTTTAAATTCAATGAGAATAATTTGTCATCCTTAACATTGATTTTTGTAATTTCAGCATTCAGGATAAGTTTACCTCCCAGTTTTTCAAATTTTTCAGCGAGTTTATCTGAAAAAGTCTGAATACCACCATTACTTGGATAGGTAAAAATAGTCACGACAGGTTTTGGAAGTAGTGCAACTTTTAATGTATCGATAAGGGTTTCGACCTTTATGTTCTTGTCAATAATGGCTCTGTCTATGCTTGCAGCAGCCCATGTATAATGAAGATCGCTCGGAGGAGTGTTGGAATACTTGAATGTATATTCTTCGAAGAATATATGGAACAATGTCTTGCCATACTTGGATATTATATAGTCTTTGAATGACTCCCCTTTGAAAGGTTTTTTTCTAAATAGGTCGAAAAAGCAACTGATAAGAGTTTTAAAAGGAAGTTTTACAATTGATGAAGGTCTCAGAGGCCATTCGTGGAATTTGTTAAAAAGGCAAACACTGCAATTTCTGAGCAGGGTATGGAATTCATTATCGAGAACATGTTTAATAAATTTATCAACTTCAGGAATGTCTGTATGGAATCTATGTGGACCTATATCAAAAGTAAAGTCGCCGTACGTGAAAGATCTTGCCAGCCCACCGGCTTTGCTATTCTTTTCGATTATTGTAACGTCAAAACCGCTCTCGACAAGTTTATAACCAATTGTCAAACCGGCAATGCCAGCGCCAACAACAACTATTTTCTTTTTTGTCAAAATTTATCTATCTGAAAGAAAACCGGATTTTCCAGAAGGAACATCTATTGTAATTCCACCCGTGTATTTGGTTCTTCTCTGGTTGTTATAACATTGAGAATACAGATCAAAACCACCAACATCAATCAAGATACCAATCGGGGTGTAAACATTGCTCATGTAAGGTTCACCAAAGCCCTGACCACCAGAATCTTTGGCATAATAAATATCGTTACCAGCATTATCAACGAGAATACCTAGTCCACCTCCACCGGCTCCCTGACCGTACCAACCTTTCATTGAATATATATCATTACCTGTCAAATCTATCAAAACACCGACTGAACTGTCCAGTCCATGTCCTTGAGAAACGATCCAGCTCTGGTAAAAATCATCGCCAGCGTCGTCTATCATATATCCAACACTGACGTGAGTGCCAGTTCCCTGAGAGTATCGTCTTGCATAATAAAGGTCGTTACCACCCCGGTCATTCAATATTCCAATTGCATACCAGTAACTTGAACCCTGGGCAAAGTAATCACCGCTGTAAAGGTCGTTACCTTCTATATCAACAAGAATTCCGATTCCACCAGACAGGGAGATATTATCGACCATATCCCTTCTTGCACCGAATCCAAATCCCTGAGACATACAGACATATCTTTCAGCGCCGGGGCTTTCTTCCCTGAAGTCAATATCGGAACCACCGCTTGCAAACAGGTCATTTCCTGAAACATCCCTAATAATACCAACTCCTTTGATGTAACCGAAAGCTTGCGAATATTCACGGCAGTAATATTTATCATCACCACCATCATCCTGAAGTATAGCAAGACCACCTATTGTAGCTGCTCCCTGTGTAATATAGTCTCCAACGTAAACATCATTATCCTGTCCTCTATCATTGAGAACACCCAGTCCAAAGTAAGCAGAACCCTGCATGTAGCTGAAAGTACTTCCACCTTCAAAAAGTTCGCTTCCCATATATAGATCAGATCCGTTATAGTCAATGAGGATACCGGTACCCAAAAGACCTGTCCCCTGACTGAAGTTTGAAACAGGGTGATATTCATCATTGCCTTCAAGATCAAGGCAAATGCATACAGGATTGTTAGGGTTTGAAGCTCCTGCCGGGAAATCGTAAATGTCATTTCCACCGGTATCGATTAAAAGCGTAGTTCTGTCATAAATGGAAGGATTTTCAGAATCATCGATGTAATTATTCTGACCAGCACCACCGATAATAATATTTCCTATTGGAGTCCCAAAATTCAGAAGGTATTCATCACCTGGTATAGAAGCTGCTTTTTCAAAGTAATCCTCTGCTTTGGAGATAGCAGACAGAAGGTTCAATCCTGCTCCGTATAATTTCTGCTTATCGATTTTATCAAGAACCTGTAAAACAGCTCTGAGTGTTGATCCGTAATGATTCATGACATAGACAATTAAATCTGCATTTCTGATCAAACTTATGTTTGCGGGTGTAAGGGTCGAGAAAGCTTCATTTATCATTTTCAAAGAGTCGTCCATAGCATAAAGAATGAGAGCAGTTCCCTTTTGAATATCCAAAGGAACATTTTCCAGTTGATTCAAAAGATCAGTTTCCTGATTTGTGTTAATAGTTTCACCATTACTCGTAAAAATATCCTTTATCGCTGTTTCTAATGGTTTATCAGCAAGCTCCTTAACAAAATCCACAGGATCGATTGAGAAATCATTAGCATCGGCAGCAATTATTACCAGTTCATTTAAATCAGTTGCATCAGCAATCGAATCCGACACATCTTTGGAATATTCAGCACCTGCCACAGGATCATCGAGTGAGAGTGTGACTGAATCGAGTTGCCAGGTAAAATTGTTCGAAGCATATTCAAACTGGTCCAGATTTGCTCTTGTAAGGTGCATAATTTTCAATGCTTCGTCGAGAACCTCAGGACCGTTACCTGTGAAACTATCAGGTATGGGTGAATGTGAGTAATCTGCAATAAGATCGGGGTATAAAGATACTGATTCATTCAAAAGGAATTCTTCAATAGGAGTAAAATATTTCCCTGTGTCAACGATTTCCGGTAATGAAAATGTATTTAGCAGGTTGGCAGTTTCACCCAGTTTATAAAGGTTACCATCAGCGGAACCGAAATAGATATTCCCGAGACTATCGACAACAGGTGATGAATAAATCGAGCCACCGGTCTCGAATGACCACAATAAATCACCGCTGGAGTCGACAGCATACAGGGATTTATCACGTGAACCAAAGATGATAGAACCATCAGATCCTAAGGCGGGAGTTGTTCCCACGGCAGAGCCATCATAGTATGCGATACCGGTGATAAATCGCCATTCCATATTACCTGATTTATCCAGTTTGTATAAACAATTATCGTTAGAACCGAAATATATACCATCTTCGGTAACCAGTGGAGACGAGAAAATCTCACCACTTCTGGCAACCTGGCTTCTGTTAGAGAATGTTTCAAATGTCCATAACAGGGAACCATCCGAATTTATTGCATAAAGATTATAATCATAAGAACCGGCATATATGACACCGTCATTTCCAAGTGTAAGTGAAAAGGAAAACCAGCTTTCTGTATTGTATGACCAGTTCAGGTTCCCATCAGAAGCAAGAGAATAAAGGTTCCCATCATATGAAGCAAAATAGATATCCCCATTTTCTGAAATTTCGGGTTTCGTATCGATCCAACCACCGGTTTCATAAATCCATAATAAATTACCATTTTTATCAAGAGCATACAGTTTATGGTCATTAGATCCAAAGTATATATTGCCTGATGAATCAAGATTGGGAGAACAATAGATTGGTCCATCAGTTTGATATAGCCATTTTATATTACCATCGAGATCGAGTGCATAGAGTTTTCCATCCGGACTTCCGAAATAAACAGAACTGTTCGCTTCGTCCAATGCTGGAGAGGATAAGATGATATCACCTGTTTTATAAGACCATTTGACAACACCATCATTTTCGATGGCATAAAAATAAGTGTTGTTAGATCCCACATAGATCGTTCCATCAGTCCCGATCGCAGGAGATGAATCGATCCATCCTCCTATTTTTGCATTCCAGATCTGGTCACCTGCAGGATATTTATCTATAAGGTAAGATGTGAGATTTTCATCTTCATTCAAGATGAAACTGTTAATATCGATATGATTATGAATAGATTCTTTATCTAAGGTAAAGCAATTCACATCATTGATCATGTACAATGAAATTACTAGGAAGGATAAAATCATCAAAAAATGAAATGGGTGTTTTATAGTCATATCTGGACTCCTTTAATCAGATTTTCATGAAATGATTATCTTAAAATATCAATCTGTTGTCAAGGGGATATCGGGTTTATTGATGCAGCTATTCTGGATTTTAAAGGCAGATCTGCGGATTATTATTAAAAGAAGCCCTTTAGATCTATATTTAGCGCCAATCAAATTTTATTTAGCGTATATATGTCTGGACAAAATGTCCTTTTTTCGAGTGTTTTTATAAAGATAATCCGAGAAAAAGAAATCTTCTTCTCCAAATGCAGGTTCTAACTCGTTCAACCATGATGCATCTTCGTCGAAATTGGCAAAAAATATCTTATTAACCCATTTAGGATTTCTACCCTGGATAAACTTGAGGACAAAATATTGTTCATCGTTGATTTCAATAATACCGTCAATA
>Ga0272441_10004072_pt1 | contig 26983 bp, 20 predicted proteins | sample SSMProp6N_FD_193582 | JGI IMG/M metagenome (GOLD analysis project Ga0272441, IMG submission 193582) | Marine sediment archaeal communities from Little Sippewissett salt marsh, Falmouth, MA, United States - SSM-Prop-6N | ecosystem: Environmental > Aquatic > Marine > Wetlands > Sediment ... | reverse complement strand
GACGTTGATAATGGTGCGCAAATTATTAATGCAAGTTTTGGTAAATCCTATTCCCTGAATTCAGATTGGGTTTATGATGCAATTAAATACGCAGCAGCTAATGATGTGCTAATAGTGCATGCAGCCGGAAACGATGGCTTGGATTTGGATGACCCTAAGAATACTAATTTTCCAAATGATCAGGCCGATAACAAAGGCACTGAAATTGCAGACAACCTTATCACAATTGGTGCCCTGAATGGTAAATACGGTTCAGAAATGGTTGCTTCATTTTCTAACTACGGAAAAATGAATGTTGATGTCTTCGCACCCGGCGGAAATATCTATTCAACAATGCCGGAAAACAATTATGAGTTTCAGGGCGGGACATCAATGGCTGCGCCAATGGTTTCAGGAATCGCAGCGCTAATTCGCTCCTATTACCCAAAACTTACAGCTTCCGAAGTAAAGCGTGTCTTAATTGAATCCGGGTTAAGTACCAGCGCTTCAGTTATTTTGGCCGGGGATACTGAAAAAACCAAACCTTTTGATCAGGCTTCTAAATCAGGGAAGATGGTGAACGCTTATAATGCCTTAATAATGGCGAGTAATATGTCTAAAAGCTTATAATTTATATATTAAATGGTTATAAAGAATAAATTTCCAAAATTCATTTTTGTCTTAATGGTTTGTGTAATGGGCCTCCAGGCGCAGACAAATCATTCCTACTGGCAACAGCATGTCGATTATAAAATGGAGGTTCTTTTCAATGTTGAAAACTACCAATATACGGGTACTCAAAGCCTGGTTTATACAAACAATTCCCCGGATGATTTAAATCGTGTGTATTTTCATATGTACTACAACGCATTTCAGCCAGGGAGCGAAATGGATATTAGATTACAAAATATTCAGGATCCGGATGGGAGAATGTATGTAAACGGCCAAAGCCGGATTGCCAATCTCAATCCTGATGAGATTGGCTATCTAAGGGCTTCCTCACTTACTCAGGATGGTGAAAATGTTTCTTTCAGTCTTGAGGGTACAGTGCTTGAAGTGCAATTAGCAAAACCAATCCCTTCAGGAGGTAAAAGCACATTTGATATGAAATTTGAGGGGCAGGTTCCATTACAAATAAGACGTTCTGGCAGAAATAATTCTGAAGGTGTTGCGCTTTCTATGAGCCAATGGTATCCTAAATTGGCTGAGTATGATTTTGAAGGGTGGCATGCAGACCCTTATATAGGCAGGGAATTTCACGGAGTCTGGGGTGATTTTGATGTTAAACTTACGCTGGATAAAAATTACATTGTAGGAGGAAGTGGCTATTTACAAAACCCTCAGGAAATTGGTCATGGCTACGAAACGCCGGGAAGTAAAGTCAAAAAATCCAGGGGTAAAACACTTACCTGGCACTTTAAAGCGCCTATGGTGCATGATTTTATGTGGGCTGCCGACCCTGAATATATCCATGATTCACTAAAGATGGAAAATGGGCCTACCTTACATTTCTTTTATAAGAACAAACCGGAGCTTCTTGAAAACTGGAAAAATTTACAGCCAAAGACTGCAGAAGCCATGGCCTTTTTTAATGAAAATATTGGCACATATCCCTATGATCAATATTCAGTGATACAGGGTGGAGATGGCGGTATGGAATATGCTATGAGTACGCTTATTACGGGGGAGCGAAAATTTGAAAGCCTTGTAGGTGTTATGATTCATGAATTAGCACACTCCTGGTTTCAACATGTATTGGCTACCAATGAATTAAAACATGCATGGATGGACGAAGGCTTTACTCAATTTATTTCGAATTTATGCATGAATGAAGTGATGAATCAGGGGAGAGACAATCCGTTTGAAAGTACTTATACCAGCTATTTTTCCTTGGTACAATCAGGGAAAGAACAGCCCCAGACAACTCATTCCGACAGATATAAGCTTAATACCGCCTATGGTATTTCTGCTTATAATAAAGGATCCATATTTTTATCGCAATTAGGCTATGTCATAGGCCAGGATAAGTTAATGGAATCACTAATGTCTTATTATTATAATTTCAAGTTTAAACATCCTATCCCAAATGATATCAAAAGAACGGCTGAGAAGGTATCCGGGATAGAGTTAGACTGGTATCTTTTGGATTGGACAGAAACCACAAATACCATTGATTATGGAATTAAAGAAGTTCAAGCTGAAGGTGATAAAACCAAGATTATTCTGGAAAGAATAGGTCTTATGCCAATGCCCATTGATATTCTGCTGGTTTATGAAGACGGAACGAGGGAAACTTTTTATACTCCATTACGCATTATGAGAGGGCAAAAAGATAATCCTTATCCAAATATTGAGAGAACAATTTTACCAGATTGGCCATGGGCTTATCCTGTATTTGAATTTGTTATTGATAAACCTGTCAGTGCCATCAAAGCGGTAGTAATTGACCCGTCACAGCTAATGGCTGATATTAACCTTGAAAACAATATTTGGCAAGCTTCTGAGTAATTGTGGTTACCTGGCAGGAGAATACGTATAAAAAGCATTTAATTTTTATACCAAAAGGTATCTTTGTACATTTCATTTTTCGCGGTCCGCTCCCGATTATTTAAAAGTAAATGTGTTTGATCAACCATTCTGTTCCTATACCCCAGAAGGTGAAAAAAGGGTTTACTAAAGAACCTGGCTATTTTTAAATTGACCTTAAGCTTATCGCGAGCCTCATTTGACCATGAAACTCCCGGAAGTAATACCAGAAAAGAATCAAATTTTATTCTGCGCAAAAATGCCGAAAATGATAATATCCATCCGGGTATTCTGCGAATAAGAAAAAAGCCCTCTTCGCCCTGAACCTGATAAAGAGGCATGAAAACTATAGTGTCTTTATACGCCGTAATCTCTTCTCCATTATAATTGGCCATTGCCCGGCCTTTCCGTAATTTATCAAAACTGCGGAAACCGGGTAACATCTCAAAGTTATCAGACTCAGTAATGCAATGTCTGTGAATTACTTCATAGAAAATAGTATTTCCTTTTGCCGCCAAACTAAGTTGGTCATGATATTTTTTATAGTCAGGCAATTGTTCTTTAGCAAGCACTCCACAATAAATCATGGTCAACCAGATAAAGGAAATTGTATTTGTTACTGCGTTTTCTGTAAAGTGTTGCCCGGATTCAAAACCTAAGGATACATATCCTTTTTGATTGATATAACTTAATAACGGTCCTTCCAGATATTCTTCTATCCCAAGGATTACCGGAACAGGAAATAAGCAAGCAAATTCGCGGTTTATTAAAGCGTCATTTATTGTGATAAATGGCAATGTAGGGCTGGAAGTGGTATGAAAATCAATAAAGTAGAAAGGAGGAGATTGAGTCTCAAATATATCTGAAATCAGCTGATAAATTTCAGACAATTCATTTTCTTCAACTGAACGCTCTAATTCGCTTCTGCGTTTAATCTCATCTATTCTGGAATGAGTCCAAATTCGATTTAGATCGTGCTCTAAAAAACGTTTCTTTTCGAGTAATGCCGGTAAATTGCCCTTAATTCCAAAGATCGACCCCTTTATTTGCAGTTCACTGACCTTTAATTGCCTAAAAACTTGCTCAAGAGCTTCAACCCCTGAGGGTTCATTTCCATGTATTCCTCCGAACAAAACCAGGGTAGGGCCCGTTTCCTTGCCGGAAATTTGACCTATTATTCTTTCGGTTTTCAGTTTTACGATAGACTTAGTTTGGATTTGATCCATGAATCATAAATCATTGGTCGTGATAATTCCAATTAATTTTTTTCCCTCTACTACGGGTAAACAATTAATGTTATTAGAGCTCATAAGTTCCTTGGCATCCTTTAATGGCGTTTCCGGGCCTGCAGTAATCAAATCCCTGGTCATTAGCGTGCTAATATTTTCTTTAAGCTTGGCAGGGTTTTCCATATAATTTTTTACATCTGTCCAGGTCAGTAATCCGCTAAGGTCAAGATTTTGATCTAATATTGGAGCATGGTGAATATTTTTCCAAAGCATCATTTTTAAAACCAATTCTGCACTGTCATTCTCTTGTGCGGTCAATGTTTTTCTGTTCATTCGGTCTTTAACTTTAAGATGATCTTCAGAAATCACATATTCATCTCCTCTTGGTAATTGCCAAATATCTACGGTATAACGCTTTTCCTGTCTCTCATACATTGTGGCTACCAAAATCTTAAGCGCATCCGTTACGTTATAACTTTCTTTGAGTTTTCGGAATGATTTAATCATCCACCTGGAGCCATTATTTGAACGAATTCTATTTTCAATAATAGATAAATAATGTTCTGCGTCTCTTGGCGCAACACCCATGCTATAAAGTCCTCTGAAAGCCATGGGTAAAAAGTGATCAAGTAGTAATTCCTGGCTGCTAATCAGTTTTCCATCCCAATAAAACTGTGCTGCCATACCATATCTTGCAGCGTTGAAGAAATTGCCTTTTATATCTTTAAAATTCATTTTATTATGAATTTCATCAAAGGCTTTCGGCCTTCCCATCATCACCCCTACCCATAACATCATATTTGCAATTTCATCATCTGTGGTAGGTCCGGATGGCATATATCTATTCTCAATTCTCACGTGGGGGACATTGTCTGTCACCCCATAACAAAGCCTGTTCCATTTATAAATAGTCCCATTATGAAGCGCTAATGCCCTTAATTTTGGCGTTTGACCACTTTTAAGCAATGTCATGCTGTCGGTATCAAAGTCGGTAGTTAACAGGCTCCTAAATCTGATTATAGCATCTTTATAAAAATCCGCTACAGATCCTGAAACCCAATCATTTCCAAAACCTACTCTGGATTCCTTTTCATTGAGAATGAAGGTACTTGCCCTGGTGTCAACACTTTGAGTAAATAAAGCAATTCGTGTCTCTTCCCATAATTCCTGCCCCAACAACAAAGGAGAATTAGCAGAAATAGAAAGTATTGGTCCTGCAATGGCTTGTGCCCAGTTATAGGTATCCGCAAAATTATCCGCGTCAATTTGAAGATGTGATTGGAAGCTTGTATTACAGCCTTCATACAGTATTGTGTCGTGATGAAGGTTAACCTCATCTACCCCTTTTATGTGCAACTCTATATCATCTTTCCTGATATCTTTAATAGCTTCGTTTAAAACCCGATATCGCTTTAAGGGGGTCATATATGACGTTTCTAAATACTTCGTATCTACAGTAGGCAATATTCCGGTTAGAATAACTTTGGTGCCGTGTTTTGCTGCACTTGATTTGGCTTTATCGATTAATTCTCTTAATTGTTTGTGCAATTCAGAAAAACATTGATCATTTAATACAAGAGGGTCCAGGTTGATTTCTAAATTATAAAGTGTCAACTCAGAAGTAAAGTGAGGGTCATTTATATCCTCGAGGATTTTATCTGCTATATTTGTGGGCTCCCATTTTTCATCGGTAAGACAGAATTCCTGTTCTGCTCCAATGCGCACCGGGGTCTTTTTAAACATTTTATTTTCCAGCATATATTCAAGTGCTTCAATATCAGTAAGCAATTGATCAATATAACCAACTTTTTCTTCGTTCTGCGTAAGCTTTTTTACATTCAATTCCCCCATAATGCGTGGTATTTTGGTGTATAGCCTTGAAATATAATCCAATGCAAGATAAAATCCTAGTTCACGGATAAATATGATAATTATCATGCTGCCGGGGCATGGTTTTTATTGTTTAATTTAGCGGCGTTATGTCTTCAAAATTTCCAAAAAAAGAAAAATTAAAAAGCGAGATCCTTATTCGTAGTATTTTTGAAGAAGGAAAATCGATTACCAGCTATCCATTAAAGCTGATCTATTTGGACATAAAAGAGCAGAGCAGAGCAAAAATTCAATGTGGGGTTACGGTACCCAAAAGAAATTTTAAAAGTGCGGTAAAAAGAAATCGCATTAAGAGATTGTTAAGGGAAAGCTACAGGTTAAACAAAGAACAAATTTTTAACAACATCGAGGGAAGCTTTGCGTTTCTATTTTTATATATTGGAAAGGAAATACCCGGATACGAAGAAGTAGAAAAGCACATGCGGGTAATTCTAGAGAAATTTTTAAAAAAAGTAACTAATGAAAACTCTATTGAGTAAAAAAATCCTGATACCTGTGCTAGCGGTGGTTATGCTAGCCGTTGGAAGTAGTTTTAAAAGTGATTTTTTTGAAATTGCTAAACAGATAGAAATTTTTACCACCTTGTTCAAGGAGCTAAACATGAATTATGTAGACGAGACCAATCCTGCAGAGCTTATGGATACCGCCATAAAGAATATGTTGGATGATCTTGACCCATACACTAAATTTCTAAATGAGCAGGATGTTGAGGCTTATAAAATTAACAACGCAGGGGAATATTCCGGCATCGGATCTTTGGTTCGTTCATATGACAGCAAACTGGTGATTATTGAACCATATAAAGGTTATCCGGCAGATAAAGCAGGCTTAAAAGCGGGAGATGAAATCATTAAAATTGGAGACATCTCCATTGCAGACTTTAAAGACGATGCCAGTGAATTATTAAAAGGAGCCAACAATACCAAAGTTGAAGTAACGTACCAAAGACAAGGTAAAACAAATACTACTGTAATTGAAAGAGAGGCTATCGAAGTTGATGCCGTCCCCTTTTACAATATGGTAAATGAAAATACAGGCTATATAGTGCTTTCTAAATTTAATGCAAAAGCCTCTTCCCAAACAAAGGCTGCTCTTCTCGATTTAAAGGGGAAAGGTGCTGAACAAATTATTTTAGATCTAAGAGGAAATCCCGGTGGGCTCTTATCTGAAGCAATTAATGTTACAAATCTCTTCGTGCCTAAAGGAGAGCTGATTGTAACGACCAAATCCAAAGTAAAAAAATTCAACAGTGAATACAAAACAAAAAATCAGCCCGTGGATGAAGATATCCCATTGGTTGTCTTAGTAAATGGCGGAAGTGCATCGGCTAGTGAAATTGTTTCGGGAAGCCTACAGGATTTGGATCGTGCTGTAATCATTGGGGCGCGTAGTTTTGGTAAGGGATTAGTTCAACGGCCTCTGCGGCTTACTTATGGAACTCAATTAAAAGTTACTATCTCCAGATATTATACCCCTTCCGGGCGTTGTATACAATCTTTGGATTATTGGAATAGAGATCAAAATGGCAATGCTGTAAAAACCACAAAATTTAATGAATTTAGGACAAGAAATGGCAGAAAAGTTGAAGATGGTGGAGGGGTTATGCCAGATATTGAAATAGCAGCCCTAAAAACCAACGCCCTAACTAAGGCGCTTATAAACAATAGTGTTGTTTTTGATTTCGCCACCAACTATTACTATCAAAATACGATTACAAATGTTGACGACTTTGACTTTAGTTCTTCGGATTTTGAAGAATTCAGAAACTATGTGTCTCAAAGCAATTTCAATTTTGAAACCAAAACGGAAAAGGCTCTAAAAGAGGCAATTACAGGTGATGACAAGGCCATATATGGCGCAGATATACAGGATAGCTACAAAAGCCTGTTAGCAGAAATTAGTAAACGTAAACTCAACGCCCTGGAAACGTATCAAAAGGAAATTCAGATAAATCTTCAGGACGAAATTATAAAGCGCTATTTCTACAGAGAAGGCCTTTATCAGTATTATTTAAAAAATGATGAGGCCATATTAACGGCTGTCGATCTGATGGAAGATAAAGCAAAATATCAGTCTGTCTTGAAATAGGTATTTAAAACAGCTTTGGTTACCCTGTTTTACCACTTTCTTATGCCTTGGAGAATATTAATCTCCGGGATTTTATTACCTTGTTTTTAAAACGCGCACTAATCCCCGATGATTGTGCTTTTTTCTCAACTATATTATTAAGTTGGGGCTAATAAAACTATGTTTACTTTTTAAGTTTTAATCTCATATAAAATAGTTATAAATTGATTGACGTTTGACCAAAATTTAAATACGACCAACTATGAAACTTATACGCTTTGGCGAAAAAGAAAATGAAAAGCCCGGTGTTCTTCATCTAGGCAAAAGATTAGACTGCTCCGAAGAATTCAGCGATTGGGACAGAAACTTTTTTCAAAATAATGGCTTACAAAGACTTGAGAAGTACTTAGAATCGAATGTAGCGGAGTTGCAGGAAATTCCTGATTCTGTAAGACATGCCCCCTGTATTAGCAGGCCTGGAATGATTATGTGTATAGGGCTTAATTATTCTGAACACGCTGCGGAATCTAATATGGCCATTCCCGAAGAACCTATTATTTTTGGCAAAGCTACCAACACCTTAAGCGGCCCTTATGATGACGTATCTATTCCAAAAAATTCTATCAAAACGGATTATGAAGTAGAACTTGGGGTGGTTCTGAATAAAGATGTACTCTACCTTAAAAATGAGGCGGAGGCCACAGAAGCCATCGCTGGATATTGCGTTATAAATGATTTGTCTGAAAGGTCATTTCAACTAGAAAAAGGAGGGCAGTGGATTAAAGGGAAATCATGCCCGGGCTTTAGTCCTGTTGGCCCATACCTGGCCACTCCGGATGAATTAGGGGATCTTAATAATTTAAAAATGACTTTATCTGTAAATACGGATTTAAGGCAAAATGGCAATACTTCAAATATGATTTTCAGGCCGGCCTTTATTATCTATTACCTGTCCCAATTTATGCTTCTTGAGGCGGGTGATTTAATTTCTACCGGTACACCTGCCGGCGTTGGTATAGGCTTAGATCCACCCTCTTACCTTTCTAAAGGAGATTTGGTTGAGTTAAGCATTGAAGGGCTTGGAACTCAAAAACAAAAAATGATTTAAATACATTTAGAGGGTGCAGAAAGCAAATCTTGTTTATGATGCAAAAGCAACGCTTGGAGAAGGTCCTTTTTGGGATCATGAATCTGAGCAGCTATTTTGGGTAGATATAGAAGCTGGTATCGTTCATGGACACCACTTAAAAACCAATAAGAATTCTGAATGGTGTTTTGATGAAATGATAGGGGCGGTAATCCCAATTAGTGCGGGTAAATTGCTTTTGGCTATGGAGAGCGGTATTACATCCTTTAATTACCAGACTAATGAACTCAAACGCCTTCATATCCTGGAAAACTCCGATCAAAATTTGAGGTTTAACGATGGTAAATGTGATTCCTCCGGCAACTTCTGGATAGGAACCATGCATAAAAATCTTAAGCCCGGCTATGGTAATCTTTTCAAGCTGGATAAAGATTTGAAGGCGACCTTACAAATTAAAAATACCTCAATTTCAAATGGGATGTCCTGGTCTCCTGATAATACTAAATTTTATTATATTGATACTGCTGTTTATGAGGTTTGGGAATATGATTTCGAGCTTTCAGCCGGTGAAATTTCTAACCGGAGAACCTTATTCAAAATCCCTAAATCCTATGGCGGAGCGGATGGAATGACTATTGATCAGGAAGGGATGCTTTGGATTGCTCATTGGGGCGGTGGTTGTGTGAGGCGTTGGAACCCAAAAACAGCTGAAGTTGAAGAGAAAATTGTTGTCGATGCGCCTCATGTCACTTCTTGCTGCTTTGGGGGAAAAGAAATGAAAACATTATATATTACAACAGCCCGGAGCGGCATGTTGGAAGAAAGTCTGAGGCTATACCCGCAAAGCGGAGGACTCTTTAGTTATAAAACAAAAATTGGTGGTTTTAAGGTTAATAGTTTTAAAGGCAATCTATGATCTACACAGGGATAAAGGAAAAAGTGGCAATTATAACCGGGGCAGGCATGGGAATAGGTTATGCCATTGCTGAATTATTGCTGAAAAATGGTGCAAGAGTAGTTCTAAATGAGGTAGATGAAAAGGTGGCAGAGAACACATTGATAAGTCTGAAGAAAAAATTTCCTGATAGTTGTTCCCTTTTTATTGGTGATGCAGGGGACGTTGAGGTAATTGACAGGCTTGTTCATTTTACGTTGGAACAATATGGCAGAATAGATTTTGTTATTCCAAATGCCGGGATTACCTTATTTGGTGATTTCTTCAAATTTAAACCACAGGAATTCGACAAAGTAATAGGTCTTAATTTGAAAGGCGCTTTTTTTCTCGTGCAAAAAACTGGAGAAATTATGAAAAAACAAGGTGATGGGGGGCGGGTCATTCTGATGTCCTCCATTACGGGAATCAAAGGATACCCCGATTTAACAGCCTATTCCATGACTAAAGCAGCCTTGCAAATGATGGCCAAAAGCCTGGTGCTTGCCCTGGCGCCTCATGAAATAACTGTAAATGCCATTGCTCCCGGGGCAACCCTTACAGAACGCACAAAAAAAGAAGAGCCTGACTATGCGGGAACATGGGGTAAACTTATCCCAAGAGGTATTGTTGGAAAGCCAAATGACGTGGCAGAAGCCTGTCTTTTTCTGCTTTCTGATGGGGCGGCGCATATAAATGGCCAAACCTTGGTCGTAGATGGCGGCTGGACAGCAATTGGCCGCTATCCCGAAGATCTCGAGTAGTTTATGCTATAATGTCAAAAAAAAGTTTCTTTCACTTCTCATTCATTTCTATTATTTTAAATTAGTGGCTTCTTAAAAAACACCTTTTTATGTCAAGTAAATACAATACATGGTATCATCCCTATAAACCCGATACAAAATATAAAAAAAGAGCAGCTTATTTTAGTATGGAATTTGGTATTCATCAGGCGCTTAAAATCTATTCCGGAGGCCTCGGTTATCTTGCGGGATCTCATATGATTTCAGCAATGGAATTGAAGCAGAATATGATAGGAATAGGAATGCTTTGGAAATACGGGTATTATGACCAGGGCCGAAACACAGATCAGACCTTACAAACCAGTTTTATTGAAAAACACTATAATTTCCTTGAAGACTCCGGAATAGAAGTAGAGGTAAAAATTCACGATAACCCATCCGTTAAAGTACGGGCCTACGTTCTTAAACCGGAAGTGTTTGGCTCCGTGCCAATCTATCTGCTTACCACAGATGTTCCGGGTAATGATCATTTGTCTAAAACCATTACAGACCATTTATATGACAACAATACATTAACACGTATCTCCCAAAATATTGTGCTTGGCATTGGAGGCGCCAAGGTTGTTCAGGAATTAGGTGGGGCAGACATATATCATTTAAATGAAGGGCATGCGTTGCCCGCTTTTTATTACCTGCGTAATATTGGAATTACCAAAAGTCAAATGTTCTTTACCACACATACTCCAGAAAAGGCTGGTAACATGGAGCGAAATGGGCATCTGCTGAATAGTTGTGGCTTCTTTGGAAAAACACTTACCGACGAAGAATTGCAAAAAGAAGTGGTTAATGATGATATGCTAAACTATACAGTGGCAGCGCTTAGAATGGCTAAAAGAGCTAATGCTGTTTCCAGGCTCCATGCTGTTGTTGCCAACAATATGTGGAATAGTTTTAAAGGGACAAGTAAAATTATTCCGATAACCAATTCCCAAAACCAGCATTTTTGGCAGGATAGTATTCTTGCCAAGGCCTGGAAAGGTCTTAATGCAAAGGCGTTTAAAAAGCGAAAACTGGAATTAAAAACCCAGCTTTTTGATGTTGTATTAGATCAGACCGGGAAACTTTTTGATCCCAATATCCTTACTATAGTCTGGGCAAGAAGATTTGCTCAATATAAACGGGCCGACCTGTTATTATATGATCTTGAGCGTTTTGAAAAACTTGTCTCTTCGGTGAACTATCCGGTTCAGGTTATTTGGGCAGGGAAACCATATCCTACCGATTATTATTCTATAGACATGTTTAATCACCTTGTTAATTATACAAAATTTAAACCGAATATGGCGGTCCTTATTGGATATGAAATGGAGCTTTCCCGTAAGCTTAAAAAAGGTTCTGATGTATGGTTGAATACCCCAAGAATTACCCGGGAAGCTTCTGGTACAAGTGGGATGACTGCTGCCATGAATGGCTCTTTAAACTTAACCATTAACGATGGCTGGATCCCGGAGTTTGCTGTAGATGGTGTGAATTCGTTTGTTCTTCCCGAAGCAGATTATAGATCCCCTGCCTGGGAACAGGATAAATTTGACAGTGATAATCTCTATAATACTTTGGAAAAGCGTGTTCTTCCGACGTTTTATGAGGATCCAAAGAAATGGCAGGAAATGGTTTTTAAAGGAATTGATGGGGTTGTGCCGGCCTTTACAAGCCGCAGAATGGCTGATGAGTATTATAATGTTCTTTATAAATAGAAGAAAATGCCCGTGAGTCTTTTTAAGTAAGAAAAATGAAAGCCGAGATTAAAGATTTTATAGGCACGCTCATTGGAACCAAAATTAAAAACTGTGTGCCTGTTTCCGGCGGAGATATTTCCAGGGCATATGTGCTATATACAGATTCTGATCGCATTTTTTGCAAATTAAATAGTTCTTCCGCAGCGAAGTCTATGTTTGAAGCAGAAGAAGAAGGTTTGAAGGCTATTGACAAAACTAAAACTGTAAAAACCCCCATCGTTTACGCTGTTAATGCTTTGGAAAAAGGGGCTTGTTTGTTAATGGAGTACGTGGCCTCCAAAAACCCGGAATCAAAGGATTTGGAAATGTTTGGTGTTCAACTTGCTGCAATGCATCAAACAAGTTCCGATTTTTATGGCTGGGATAATCCAAATTTTATCGGGAATTTACTGCAGTCCAACCACAAACATCCCAATTGGGTTTCTTTTTACGTAAAAGAACGTTTAGACCCTCAACTTCAAACCGCTGTTAGCCGCGGATTTTTAACAAAAGAAGAGGTTCCGAGCATTGATAAACTTCAATCTGTTATCAGCTCTTATTGTACAGGTATTAAACCATCTTTGTTGCATGGCGATTTATGGAGCGGTAATTACTTAATCTCCGAAAATGGCGAGCCCTATCTTATAGATCCGGCTGTATATTTTGGCCATAGTGAAATAGACTTGTCCATGTCCCGCCTTTTTGGTGGTTTTAGCTCTTCTTTTTACGCTGCTTATTTTGAAATTAATCCATCACAACCAGGTGAGTTTAATCGTATGGCAATCTATCAGCTTTATTATTTGCTGGTTCACCTCAACATCTTTGGAAAGTCTTATTACAAATCAGTAAAAGAAATCCTGCAAGTGCATTTCTGATAAAATCTGTATTGGCTTATGTGAAAATATCGCTAGCTAAATTTAGATTCTTTTAATACTTTTAAAAACAACAAAGTTTAGCAGAATGTTTTTAAGGAAATCCTATTGTATTGTCTTTTTTATAGCCCTCTTTGTTTCTGGTTGTCAAAATTCAGAAGAGCCTGTTAAGGAGAAATCAACATACACTACCTGGTCTTCTTACTTAGGTGGTCCTGACAGAAATCACTTTTCCACCCTTTCCCAAATAACGAAAGAAAATGTAGGTCGCCTGAAAATTGCCTGGCAATACGAGGCCCCGGATTATGGACAAATGCAAATGAATCCTATAGTTGTTGATACCATTTTATATGGCGTTACGGCGGCTCTAAGGGTAGTTGCCCTCCAGGCTGAAACCGGTAAAGAAATCTGGCGATATGGTGATTCTTTGCAAGTATGGCATTCAACCAGCAGGGGAGTTTCCTATTGGGAGGAGGGGGAAGATAAACGAATTCTGTTCACAAAAGGGCCTGAATTATTTGCGCTGAATGCCATCACCGGAAAACCCATTACCGGGTTTGGAGTTAATGGCAAGGTTGATATGCATATAGGCATGTCAGAAACGGCAAAAGATAAGTTTGTTATATCAAATACCCCCGGGACTATTTTTGAAGACCTTATTATTATGCCACTAAGGGTTTCTGAGGATGTGGGCGCTGCGCCCGGGAACATTATGGCTTTTAATATTAAAACAGGAAAGCTTGAATGGGTTTTTCATACCATTCCTCTCTCGGGGGAGGCGGGCAACGAAACCTGGGAGGATAAAAACCCTTTGGTTGGAGCGGCAAACAATTGGGCCGGGATGGCGGTTGATGAAGCCAGGGGTATTATTTACGTGCCTACAGGTTCTGCAGCTCCGGATTTTTATGGAGGCATCCGAAAAGGAAGTAATTTATTTGCCAATTGCCTGCTGGCATTGGATGCAAAAACAGGCAGGCGACTATGGCATTTTCAATTCACACATCACGATATTTGGGATCGGGACCCTCCGGCGCCTCCTAATTTAATTACTATTACCAGAAATGGTAAAAAAATACCGGCCGTGGCCCAGGTTACAAAGCAGGGCTATGTATATGTTTTTCACAGAGAAACCGGTGATCCCTTGTTTGATATCAAAGAATTGCCTGTCCCCGCCTCCTCCCTAAAAGGGGAAAGATCCTGGGAAACACAGCCATTTCCGGTTTCTCCTAAGCCCTTTGCGCGTCAGTCTTCAGAATTGACAGAAAATGATGTCAACCCTTATTCCAAAAACCAGGATTCACTTAAAGCTATTCTAAATGCCGCGGATAAGCGTATTTATGCCCCGCCCAGCCTCAAGCCGGTTTTACTTTTCCCGGGATATGATGGTGCAGCCGAATGGGGAGGTGCCTCAGCAGATCCGGAAGATGGTATTTTATATGTTAATTCCAATGAAATGCCCTGGATAATGGAAATGGAAGAAAACAAACCTGCTCCCGAAGGTCTTCCCTATGGAGAAAGTGTTTATCAAAAATACTGTGCTGTTTGTCACCAAAAAGACAGGGGTGGTATGGTTGATAGCGGATTTCCCTCTTTGATAAATATTGGTGATAAATTAAGTAAAGAAGAAGTGCTTAATCAAATTAAACTTGGAAAAGGTATGATGATCGGTTTTCCGCAGCTAACATCAATCGAAAAAGAAGGTCTTATTAGTTTCCTGATGGACGAGGATGATAAAAAAGAAGTAGGGTCCAACCTTCCTGCATCGGAAGACATTCCATATAAACATAAGGGGTACAATAAGTTTTTGACAAGTGATGGCCTTCCGGCTATTTCACCTCCATGGGGAACCCTCCATGCAATTGATCTCAATTCTGGGGAATTTATCTGGTCTGTACCTTTCGGGGATACTCCCGAATTAAAAGAACAGGGATACCCAACAACCGGAACAGAAAATTATGGCGGTGCCGTGGTTACAGAAAATGGTCTGTTATTTATAGGTGCTACAAAAGATGGTTACTTCAGGGTGTTCGACAAACACAACGGAAAGGTTCTTTGGGAATTTAAATTGCCTGCTGCGGCTTTTGCGACACCGGCAATGTATCAGGTTAATGGGAAACAGTATATTGCTATTGCCTGTGGAGGTGAAAAGTTGGGGACAGAGAAAGGGAATCAGATAGTGGCATTTTCTTTGGATTAGTGTGGCCCATTTTTAAAAAGTGGCCATTAATATCGCCTGAATTAAATTTAAGTGGCTTGGTTTATAAATATATAAAAAGTGTGCTATTTTTAAACCTCCGGAATTATAGCTTTCTTTAATTCTTTGTGTAAAACGAACTGAATATGGAAAAAATTAAAATCCTTGTTGTGGGTTGTGGAAATATGGGTACCAGCCATGCCCGTGCATACTACAAATTACCGGGTTTTGAAATTGCCGGATTGGTTAGCAGAAAACCCCAAAGCCGGGAACGACTTTCTGATGAATTGGGTGGCTTGCCTAAATTTGGTGATTTTAAAAAAGCTTTGGCCACTACCAAACCCGATGCTGTAGCCATAAGTACTTATCCCGACACTCACGCAGCCTATGTTAGAGAAAGTCTGATGGCGGGGGCTCATGTATTTGTCGAAAAACCCATAGCCTTAACCGTTGAAGAGGCAGAAGAACTTGTTGAATTGGCTAGAACAAAAAAGAAAAAATTAGTCGTTGGTTATATTTTAAGGGTTCACCCTGCCTGGACAAAATTTGTGGAAACTGCACAAACCCTTGGTAAACCACTTGTAATGAGAATGAACCTTAATCAACAAAGTTCTGAAGAGCAATGGTATACGCATAAACAACTAATGCAGTCGATGTCGCCAATTGTCGATTGCGGGGTGCATTATGTTGATATTATGTGTTTAATGACGGGGGCGCAACCCGTAAGCGTAAGCGCTATAGGGGCCCGGTTAACCGAAGAGATAGGTGCTGATATGTATAATTACGGGCAGTTACAGGTGCGTTTTAATGATGGTTCTGTGGGTTGGTATGAGGCCGGTTGGGGACCGATGATTAGTGAAACGGCATTTTTTGTAAAGGATGTAATTGGGCCCAAAGGCTCGGTTTCTATTGCGGATGAAAAAAAGGGAGGTTCAGATGATATTGAAGGGCATACCAAAACGGGGGGGTTAATTTTACATTTTAGTGAGCTGGATTCAAATGGAAAATTTATTAAAAAAGATATATTGGTTAGTACTGAGGATGAACCGGATCACGATGGGCTTTGTTTATTAGAGCAGGAATATTTCTTAAAATCTATTCAAAAAGATCTTGACCTGACCAATCATTTATCCGATGCTGTTAATAGCTTAAAAATTGTTCTTGCGGCTGATAAATCTTTTAGAACGGGCGAAACAGTTCATCTGTAAGACTGTTTATGTAGAAATTAAGCTATTCTTTTACCATTAGGATATGCGGAATATCATCTTCCAAATACGTTTCTCCAACAGCTGTGAAGCCTAATTCACTATAGAATTTCTGCAAATAGGTCTGTGCCGAAAGATAAATTGTGGTCTCTTTAAAATTATCCTTAATGGCATCTATTGAAGCCAGCATTATTTCTTTTCCATAGCCCCCTTGCCTTTCTGATTTCCTAACTACCACGCGCCCTATACTGGCGTGCTCCATATAATCCCCCGGTCTGAAAATTCGGGTGTAAGCTATTATTTCATTATTCTTTGATCCTATAACATGCAAAGCCTTGACGTCTTTTCCGTCCATGTCCTGATATACACAATCCTGCTCCACCACAAAAACTTCAGTCCGCAATTGAAGAATCTGATATAATTCCAGTTTACTTAGTTCTTGAAAAGATTTTGTGTTGATATTCATTAGTTAATCCTGTACAATAACTTTTTTGCTATCGCATTTTCCATATTCGGGCTGTATATTCAAATGGCTTATACCAAATTTATGATAGACTTCTTCTTCTATTTTTTCCAATATCTGATCAAATTCTGAAAGGTTTATATCTTCATCAAAATCGATATGTGCTTCCAGGTGTACCTCATCTTCATTTAGTTGCCAGATATGTACGTGGTGTACATTTTTTACAGGTCGTATTTTGGTAATAGCAGATACTATTTGTTGAACCTCTATCGTATTCGGGGTAAAAAGCATTAAAACTCTGGTAGATGTCTTTAACAGGTCATACCCCATATAAATAAGGTATAGCGCAATTAATATGGTTAAGATCGGATCTACCCAATAAAACGCGTAAAACTTCATCAATATACCCCCAATAAGCACGGCAACAGACGCCATCATATCTGTAAATAAATGGAGATATGCAGATTTCATATTCATATTTACTTTAGCATCCTTCTTAATTAAAAGAACACTAAATCCATTGGCTAAAATCCCTAATAGTGATAACCAAATAACTAAATTCGATTCAATCTCAACCGGATTTACAAATCGTTCAACAGCCTCTTTGATTAATATTATAGCGACTACTATCAAGGTTGAAGAATTAACAAAAGCAGCAATTATTTCCGCCCTCTTATATCCAAAGGTCTTTCTAGCAGAGGCTTTCTTTTTTGATAATAAAGTAGCTACATAACTTATAATCAGGGAGAGGACGTCGCTAAAATTGTGAAGGGCGTCTGATAATAAAGAGAGGCTGCCAGAAATTATTCCGCCAATTGCCTGGGCAACGGTTATTAAAATATTCAGGAATATTGTAATAATAAGATTCCTTCCTTTTAAATCCTTATGAGAATGGGAATGATTATGAGAATGGCTCATTTAATTACTTTAAGAACAGGGAATTTTTTCAATCCTTCGTTCATGTCTCCCTCCTTCAAATTTTGTGTTGAGAAAAGTTTTAACCATTTCTAAAGCCTGAGTGAGTGAAATAAAACGGGCAGGAAGACTAAGAATGTTTGCATTGTTGTGCTCCCTGGCTAATTCTACTATTTCTTTGTTCCAGCAAAGTGCAGCTCTAACTCCCTGATGTTTATTAGCCGTCATACTTGCCCCATTTCCGCTACCACAAATAATAATTCCTGAATCTGCATCTCTATTTTCCACGTCAGTTGCAACAGGATGTATAAAATCCGGGTAATCTACACTATCAGTGCCATCCGTACCGTGATTAATTACTTCTATGCTCATCGATTTAAGAAGACCTACTATTGCCAGTTTATATTCCGTACCGGCATGATCATTACCAATTGATATTTTCATATAATATGGGTATTTAGAATTAACACAAAGTTACAAATACCTTTGTTATACCTTCTTTATAATATTGTTAACATAGTTATTTATGAAAAACCCTAAGTGTTTGGATAAGAACGTTTTGTTTATTTGTATGATTTGTTAATAACCGGAGGATAAGAAATAAGTACTATTTTTTACAGACTGCTTAAAAAAATGCTTTACAAAACCTGTTGAGATTTAAAAATTTATATTCTTAGAACTTAATAGAAAGATATTAAAAATGAAACTGTGGTAGTTAACAGAAATAAAAAAATTAGTTGTAAGTAGTTTGTATTAAAACTAGTTATTAATAGTCGTTCATAACATACTTAAGTAATTGACTATTAGAATATATAGTAATATTTAAATTGTCAATAAACTCAATTACTTGTTTATAGCAACAATCCTGCAAAAAATTTATAAGCAGTACTAACAAGCAATCATAAACATCATTTTTTTTATAAATTAATAAAACAAATAATTAATTACTTAATAAGTGTTGATATGTTATTTATCAAGTGAGTTTATCGAAATGTAATTTGTTCAATAGAATGCTATGGATTATAATTCGTAATTTTCCACGCAAATAAAGATTTAATGTCGAAGAAAAAGAAACGTGCAAAAAGCCACAAAAAAAATGAAATTACCAAGGGTATATTTAATGTCCTTGAAAAGGAGCCATCAAAAAGCTTTAATTATAAACAAGTTGCCTCTAAACTTGAACTTATTGATACTGAAAGTAGAAATTTATTAATTAGAAGATTAGGTGAATTAAAAAATGAAAAACGAATCCTGGAAAATACACGAGGTAAATACCAGGCAATTACAAATGGGGAATATTACCAGGGAAAAGTAGATATTACAGCAAGGGGAAACGCTTATGTTGTGGTTGATGAATTAGAGAATGACATCTTTGTTCCTTATAATAGAATAAATAGAGCTTTTCACGGTGATATCGTTGAAGTAGATATACTAAATAAGAAAAGTAATAAAAAACCAGAAGGAGAAATTAAAAAAATTCTGGAGCGAAAAAAGAAAAGATTTGTTGGTATAGTAGATTTACAGAAAACATTCGCGTTCATACGACCCACCGATATAAGAATGTATACAGATATATTTATACCTCCTGAGGGTGTAGGTAAAGCAAAGAATGGGGAAAAAGTACTTGTAGAAATTATTGAATGGCCCGATAAAGCGGAATCACCCTATGGAAAAATAATTGAAATACTTGGTAAACCGGGTGAACACCACACAGAAATTCATGCCATATTAGCTGAATATGGATTGCCATCTGAATTTCCCGCTGAAGTAGAAAATTTTGCCAATACTTTAGATACTTCAATAAAAGAGGAAGAAATTTTAAAAAGAAAGGACTTACGAGAACTTCTTACATTCACAATTGATCCAAAAGACGCAAAAGATTTTGATGATGCCTTATCGTTTGAAATTTTACAAAACGGTAATTTCTCAATTGGCATCCATATTGCTGATGTTTCTCATTATCTAAAACCCGATACAGTATTGGAACAGGAAGCTTATGAAAGAGCGACCTCGGTTTATCTGGTAGACAGGGTTGTACCAATGTTACCTGAAGTATTATCTAATAACGCTTGTTCGTTACGCCCACATGAGGATAAATATACATTTTCTGCAATTTTTGAAATAGATGAACATTGTTCAGTAAAAAACCAATGGTTTGGGCGAACTGTTATAAATTCAAATGAACGATTTGCTTATGAGGAAGCCCAATATATAATAGAAACGGGCGAAGAATCAATTCCTGAGTCTGTCTCAATTCGAAATAAGGCTTATACTGTAGGTAAAGACACCGTTTATGCTATTAACACCTTAAATAGCTTAGCGAAAAAAATGAGGATTAAAAGGATGGATTCCGGAGCTATTTCATTCGATAAAGTCGAAGTTAAATTTAATCTTAACGCTGAAAACGAACCTCAGGGTGTTTATTTTAAAGAATCTAAAGACTCAAATAAGTTAATTGAAGAGTTTATGTTATTAGCAAACCGCAAAGTAGCAGAGTTTATAGGTAAACAAAAACCAACAAAAACATTTGTATACAGAATTCATGATCAACCGGATGAAGAGAAGTTATTAGCTCTAAACAACATTATTTCACGTTTTGGGCACAAGCTTAACCTTAGGGATAAAAAAGCCGTTAACAGCTCTTTAAATAAGCTTCTGGAGGACGTTAGAGGCAAGAAGGAGCAAAATCTTGTAGATACTTTAGCTATTCGAAGTATGAGTAAGGCAATTTACAGTACGGATAACATTGGGCATTACGGTTTAGCTTTTGATTTTTACTCACATTTTACATCACCTATAAGGCGTTATCCGGATGTCTTGGTGCACAGGCTGTTGCAACATTATTTAGATGGCGGGCAATCTCCCAAAAAGGAAACCTATGAGGAATTGTGTAAGCACTCTTCGGATATGGAAGGTTTAGCTTCCAGTGCTGAACGTGATTCTATTAAATATATGCAGATAAAGTTTATGCAAGATCATAAGGATCAAGAATTTACAGGTGTTATTTCCGGAGTTACAGAATGGGGAATTTATGTTGAGATAATTGAAAACAAATGCGAAGGCATGGTGCGTATACGAGATATAAAAGATGATTATTATACCTTTGATGAAAAGGAATATGCTATAATTGGTGAACGTACACATAAAAAGTACCAACTGGGAGATACAGTCAGGGTAATGGTTAAAAGCACAGATTTAGTAAAACGTCATTTAGATTTCTCCCTTTTAGGCAAACCTGAAGAATAAATAATATTTGGAATAGAATTTGTTTATTTTCATTGATAAACACTAAAACCAACATAATGAAACAAGTAATACTTTTTGTTTTATTCCTGTTTCTTATACAGACAGTAAGACCTCAGGATGGAAAAATCAGTATGAATTTGACAAAATTCACGGAGGTTAAGGCGTTTGATGGTATATCTGTGAACTTAATAAAATCAAATGAAGATAAAGCCGTAATTACTGGAGCTAACACAGACAAGGTTAATATTGTAAATACTGATGGAATTCTAAAAATCCGTATGCAGATAACTAAAATTTTTAGTGGATACAGGACTTTTGTAAATCTTTACTATTCAGAGAATTTACTCGTAATTGATGTTAATGAAGACGCAAGAATCACCTCTGAAGAATTGATAAACCAGGAAGTAATTGAATTAAAAGCTCAGGAAGGAGGAGAACTAAAAATAAAAGCAGAGGTAGAACAAATGTTAATCAGATCTGTCTCAGGGGGAGTTATTACTACTACAGGGGGATCAGATGTTCAGGATGTAGCTATTAATACCGGAGGTTCTTATTTAGGTAAAGAATTTAAAACAAAATTTACCACAGTTAATGTAAACGCAGGATCCAACGCAGAGATTTTTGCGTCAGATTATGTAAAGGCTACGGTAAAAGCCGGAGGAGAAGTTTTAGTTTATGGAGATCCAACAAAAATGGATGAAAAAACTGTTTTTGGAGGTAAAGTAACAAGAATGTAAAGGAATTCTATAGTTTAATGATAGAAGATATTCAGGCAGCGATACCCCTAGGTTTTTTGTTAGCCTTTATGATTGGCCCTGTTTTTTTTGTACTACTGGAAACAAGCGCAACAAAGGGCTTTAGAGCAGGTTTGTTTTTTGATCTGGGCGTTATTCTTGCAGACATAATTTTTCTTACAATTGCTTATTTCAGTAGTTTTCAATTACTGGAGAATTTGAGCAATCAACCCGGGTTGTATGTCTTTGGGGGTGTCATTCTTCTAATTTATGGTCTTACCACCTTTTTTAACAGAGACTATGTAAGGGGGAAACCAGATATCAAACCCAGAAAAGGAGGCTATTTAAGCCTTTTTATTAAAGGCTTCTTACTGAACTTTATTAATATCGGGGTGCTTGTTTTTTGGCTGGGCGTGATTATAATCGTGGGCCCAAGTCTCGACAACGAACCAAACAGAATTATTGTATTTTTTTCAACCATGCTTGGAGCCTATTTCATTACCGATATATTTAAAATACTACTTGCTAAACAACTTCGCCGCAAGCTTACTACAGAAAGGATTCGTTTGGTTAAGAAAGCCCTGGGGGTTATACTGGTTATTTGCGGACTTGTACTTATCATTAAAGGTTTTCTGCCAAAAGACAAATTAAACATAGAAAAGGGAATAGAATATATAAGAGAGTAAAAACTCCAGATACTAAAAAACCTCTCATTAATTGAGAGGTTTTGGAGGCATCGAACGGATTCGAACCGTTGTACAAGCTTTTGCAGAGCTGCGCCTAGCCACTCGGCCACGATGCCATTTAAAGGCGCAAAGGTACTATTTTTTCTTTCTAAGAAAAAGAAACTTATTCCCTCTTTTCTTTAAGAGTTACAGTTACCATTTCTACATCTCCTTCAATAGGGGGATTCATTTTAGAAACTGAAATCACCGCCCTGGTAACGCTTTGCATTTCATTAAAAACGCGATCTAGTATTCTTTTTGCCACATGTTCAAGAAGTTTTGAACTGATTCGCATTTCTTCTTTAACGACTTTGTTAATGAATACATAATCGACAGTATCCGTCAAATTATCCGAAACACTTGCTTTTTCTAAGTCCGCTTTGATTTCTACAGTTACAAGGTAGTCGCTACCAATAATACTTTCTTCTTCCAGACACCCGTGATAGGCGTATACCCTGATATTGCTTACCGTAATTTTACCCACGTCAATTAAGTTTTTGCAAACTTAACTTAAACACCCGAGAATTTTTAATAAGTACACCTGCAATTACTTATACCCTGGAATAGGTCTACCCCAATTGTAATAACGTGTGTACCTGTACTGAAACCGAGTATTTCATTCAATATAATCTGATAAGAGTATCCAAAATAAAAATTACTTTTCTTAAGTCCAATTAATGGCGCTATATATAAGGGGCTTCCTACTTGATCATTTAGAAAACGATAAGTCACACCTGCGTAGTAATAATCTTCAAAGTCGTACCACCTGAATTTAGCATTCAAATCGGTAACAGATCGCCCATCACTTTCAAACCATTGGAAGAAAACAGAGGGCTCTATTTCAAAATTGCTTTTTTTCTTACTGAACCTATAACCCGTATATAGATAATAATTCCTTAGTTGGTTAGGTTCTGATATCGGATTAAACTTGGTTAGGTCTTTGTCCAGAAGATTAGAGGCATTTGCACTAAGATAAAACTTATCCTTTCTATACAAAATACCAACATCGAAATTGTGGTTCGTTGTAGAACGGTCATCAGTAACACTAGGATCCAGACCATCAAAATTTTCAATATCTATCCTGAACTGGTTAAAATTATATGAAAGACCAAATGAAAGAAATTCGTCTTCATACCTATCCAATGTCAGGTGATGCGCGAAGGATAACCTCGCACCCCTTTGTTTAGTTTCTCCATTGCTATCATTATAAAGAATCATACCTACCCCGGAGCGGTTACCCACCCTGCCATCAGCAGCTAGAGACTGTGTGTCAGGAGCATCTTTTATTCCCACCCACTGAGTCAGACCATTTATTCGCACTTTAATATAGTCACCTATTCCCGCATAGGTTGGTGATATAACAAAGGGATTATCTGCCAAATACTGTGATAGCTGTGGAAGTGTAAGCTCTTGCGCACTCGAGGCAAACACACATAACAGCAGCATTGAAAATAGCAATCTATTGCGCATAATTCATAATTAGGTTAAGTTTTATCTATATAGGGTAAAATGTCCTACAAATTCTCTTTCATCACGCTCACCATTCAACTTAATGACGTACCAATAATCTCCCGTAGGCAACTCATTGCCCTGGTATAATCCATCCCATCCGTTCGGCACTATAGTTTCCTCGGCGACTACTCTACCATAACGATCATATATTTTTATTAGTATTTCAGGATATCCTTCAATGTTATCAGGAATCCAATAATCATTTAATCCATCACCGTCAGGAGTAAAGAAATTGGGGATTTCTATATCTATAAACTCCATGAATATTTGTGCAGATACTTCACACCCATTTTCATCTATTACCGTAACTGTATAGGTACCAGTCATTGTAATATAATAAGTGTTATCTGTACCATTATTATCATCATTGAAATAGAAAGTATAATCTTCAAGTCCGCCTTCCGCAATTGCGGTTATCTCATTAAGATTATTCTGTTCCAGGGTCAAGGTAAGCGGCTCAAAGGCCTGAATCTCGAAATCAACAGTTTGTACACAACCGTTGGCGTGTGAAATGGCAATAAAATGGGTTCCTGGACTACTATTTCTAAAGTCAGGATTCAATTGCATATCTGCCGGGTCTGTTGAATCTAAAGCATACATAACAGAACCAAGAACTGTTGGATCCTCCAATGTAATGTTTACATAATTTTCAGGCAGGATATCTGTACATTCATAAACAGGCTCTACCAAAGCATTTAAGTTAACACCAGGATCAATTTCAACAATTACATTAGTTTCACAATCTTGGGCATCCCTTATAAAAATAACATAGGTGCCTGCAGCCAGATCCATAAAAGAAGTCTGACCTAGCACATAATCTGCGGCATTATTGGAATTAAGCGCGGTACTATAAGGCGCTGTTCCCCCAGTTATACTTAATGAAATGGAGCCATCCTCACTTCCGGCACAAACTTCGGGCAATGACGTATAAGTAACATCAAGCGGCATAGGCTCTGTAATGGTAAACTGGAAAGCAATAAAGCATCCGTTCTCATCCTGGGCAATTACATCGTAAATTCCAGGTTCAAGATCAACAAAAGTATTTTCTGTATCAAATTGGTTCAGATTTGGCGTAATGGCATACAGTATGTCACCGGTTCCTCCTGAAACCTCAACCGTAATTGTTCCGTCATTCTGCCCTGCACAGGTAACATCTGTGAATTCCTGTCTGTCTACCTGAAGAGGCACTGGCTCAGTGATAATGATCTCATTAGACACTTCAACACAATCCATACTTGTAACTCGCACATAATAACTGCCGGCAATTAGCATAGAAAAGGTTCCATTGGCTTGTGGTCCGGAAATTAGATTGGTCAAGGCAGCGTCGCCAAACAATTCATAGGAATAACTACCCAAGCCTCCAAACGCTTGTGCCATAATGGTTGCAGTTGCTTCGCCGGTACAATTTATGATGGCCGCGCTTTCATCAATAACAATTGATAGCGGTATAATTGCATCAATAGACACCTGGTTGGAAATAGTTGCTTCACAACCAAAAGAATCACGCACATAATATTGATATACCCCAGCCGGAACTGTAAATACTTGAGTATTACCTCCGGACATTGGCGAATAAACTAAACCATCTGTACTGTATTCATATGGCGCAGTTCCACCTGTTGCTGTCAATTCAATTTGCGCCGGATTTGTACATGTAAGCGGAACCAGCTGAACTAAAGAAGCAGCAACATCTGTTGGCTCAGTAATAGCCACCTGAATTGTCTCCACATCGCAATTCCATCCATCAGAAACAGTAATGCTGTATATGCCAGCACCAAGGTTGTTGAACACCGGACTGGTTTGGCCACCACTACTAAAATCTATTACTGTTCCTGTTGGGTCATAGTAATTTAATTGATATTGATAGATACCCTGTCCTCCGAGTACATTTATAGCTGTAACTGTCGCATTTGTATCACCATAACAAACCAAGGTTGTAGGTGTTGCAGTAATGTCTGCAGTGATTGGAGCTGGCTGTACTAAAATTTCGGTATCGTTAAGAATACAACCTCCATCATCAGTAACAGCAATAGTATAATTACCTGCTGAAAGCCCTGTAAACAGGTAACTATTTACATCTGTAATAGTATATACCACAGCAGTTGTTGTATTTGTTAACACTATATCATATGGCGCATAACCTCCTTCGGGGTCTACTATAATTTCACCCTGATCATTGGTACAAGTCACATTTGCAAGCTCACTAACAGTGGCAGAGAGCGGCATATCAGGAGAGACGATCGTAATAACATTGGAATCTTCAACACACAAAGGAGCTGCAGTTTCGGTTATCCTTACAAAATAGTTTCCGCCGGAAATACCGGTAATAGTTAAAGGATTTGTTGCCGTGTTTCCTAATCCTGTTACTCCTGTACTAACACCGGCAGCCGTAAACACCTCATAACCATAAGCGCCGGAATAGCCGGTAATATTTACTTCAAGAGCTCCATTTGTATCCCCGAAACACACCACAGGTAATGTTGCCGTTGCTACCGCGTCTATAAGATCATATGGTGCAATAGTATAAGGGGCCGTATCTACGTAACATCCTGTAGCAGTATCTGTAACTCTGAATGTATAGCTTCCAACGGCAGTTAAATCAAATTCTGCAGTTGTATTTGATGGTGTGGCTGTTAGCGCACCATTTGGATTACCCAATGGCAGCAATTCATAGGTGTACGTATTAGCCAGATTTCCATCATCTGTAACAGAGATAGTTACTTCTTCAGGACCAGCACAGGAAATAGCAACATCCTGAGAAACAGCCACAGTAAATACATTTAATGGATCTATAATTACGGTATCTGTAGCCGTACATCCATTTGCATCCTGGGCATAAACGGTGATATTTTGAACTAAACCTGTATCTACAACATCAAATATGTTTGAT
>Ga0272441_10004071_pt1 | contig 26984 bp, 18 predicted proteins | sample SSMProp6N_FD_193582 | JGI IMG/M metagenome (GOLD analysis project Ga0272441, IMG submission 193582) | Marine sediment archaeal communities from Little Sippewissett salt marsh, Falmouth, MA, United States - SSM-Prop-6N | ecosystem: Environmental > Aquatic > Marine > Wetlands > Sediment ... | reverse complement strand
GTCGGCCGTCGGGTCCCAGAGGGCGCGGGAGAAGACCCATTGCCGCAGGGCGTAGAACTCCGGCGCCCATCCGTCCCACGGCCCCTGTTCCATGATGCCCTTGACGCCGTTGTTGGCGTAGTAGAGGACGTTCGGAGTCAGGACGTCCAGGTTCGGGTAAGGCATCAGGTAGTGCAGGAAGTTCGTCGCGTAATCCCAGACGAACAGCTTGGTCGTTATGGCGTCCCAGTCCTCGAGGTCGTCCTTGAACGACTCGTTGTACGACAGCCCGGGCGTGGAGAGCGGATGACCGAAGCCGCATTCGTACGAGCACAGCACGACGTAGACGTTGTCGTTCGGCGTCAGGTGCTGCGGCGGCGTGCGCGACCAGACGTAGGCAAACGTGGACAAGGCGGCGCCGGGCACCTCCTCCTCGACGCCCTCGGCTACCGCGTTGACAAAGTGAATGACCGGTCCCGACTGCGAGCCCTCCTGCGCGGCGATGGCCTGACAGGCGGCGCAGTGGCAGTAGAGGTAGCCGTCCTCCTGGCTGACATGGATAAACTTCGCGTCGGGATAATCGTCGTACTCCGCGATCACGGCCTCGATCATGCCGTCAATCGTCGCCTGGGCGGTCAGGCAGAGCATGCCGCTGTTGCGCTGCCCACTGCCGTCAATAGCCTTCATCGCCGTGGTGATCGTGATGCCGTGCTTGTTCAGGAGGGACTTCATCGTGTGGCCGAGGCCGCCGCTGCCGAACCCGTAGGATCCGCCATACTCGGCCGGGGCGGACTTCCAGGTCATCCCGTTGAGGCGGTTGCGGGCCATCCACTTCCGGCCGGTGTCGTCCTGCGTTTCGCGGTACATCATGTCGCGGTACTCGAGCTGCGGCACCTGCGTCGTGTCGGTCGCCGGGATGACGACGGTTGCGTTGGTCGGGACGTAGGTCTCCGACCGCGTCCACCAGCGCACGCCCAGGCTGTCGAGCAGCGTGAAGACGCCGTACATGCTGCCGCGCTGCCGCCCGCCGGCGATGACCACCCGCTGGCCGACGGTCTTGATGAGGAAGCCGTCGTCGCCGAGGGCCTCGTGGTCCACGGTGACGCCGAGCGACTCCACCGCGTCACCGTCGCCGATGAGCACGGCCTTCTCGGGCAGGGTCCCGCCCTCGACCTGGAGCGTCAGCGTGGCCCCGCTCATCTGCTCGATGTGATCGATCAACTCGTCGGCCGCCCACTCCTCCGACGGACTGGCGTCGGCCGACAACACCACCACGGCTTGTGGTTGACCGCCCTGCACAAGCGTCACGTCCTCGGCGCGCAGCACACTGCACGGGCAGCCGACCAGCAGGGCCGCCAGGGCCAGGGAGAACGGACCGATGGAAAGCGTCCGATGCATGAGCACCTCACCGACCGGCCTGCCGCCGGCGCATGTCGATGACAGGACCGTTATTAAAGACAATAGCCCGCATTGACCGCCGTGTCAAGCGCGAGTGGACATTACCTACAAAAATGACGTGCACGCGGGCGGTCCATTCCTGGGGGTGTGCCTGATCTTTCTGGCGCTTTTTGGGGGAATCCCTGGAAGAAGAGGGGATTTGACTTGACATTGCTGCTGACGTGCGCCGTGACGTTATGAGGCACGGTTATTAATGACCCGGGGCCGGTCTTTTAAGGAGAGTGGGAAGGTCTGAGGTCGCAGATTCCTTTCGGAACAGGGGGAGCGCGATGAGAACAATCATCACAATCATCACAGTGCTGGCGTACGCCATGGTAGCTTCGACGGCCCGCGCGGACATCGTTATTTTTGATGACGCGTTGTCCACCGACCCCAAGTGGACCAAGGCGGGCGCGACGAACATCGTCACGGATCCCAATGACTCCGGGAACCAGGTGCTCTCCGGCACCGTCGTGACACTGTATGACAAGTCACGTGAGGTCCCCGGGACCCAGGAAATCGTCGGCGCGGATCACTTCCTGCAATTCGATATCACGACGGCGGACACGACTCAGGTAGGCATGGAACTGTTTCTGGAGATGTCTAACAGAGACACAGAGGACCTCTACTTCGACGAGCGCGGCCCGGGCGACATGATCTACAATGTGGATGGGGTTGATGTCGTGTTCCCGAGCGACGGCAGCGGAGTCCCGTTGGATACCGATCCGGCGACCTGGCAGACCGTCCGCATTGATCTCGTGCAGACCTGTATAGGCGGTGCAAGCGGGCGATCGTTCGATCCCTACGTGGACACGATCGGCAACTGGAAACTGAACTCTGTGACCGGCGGCGGGACGACGATGTACATCGACAACGTGAAGTTGGTCACCGTTCCCGAACCGACAACACTGGGTCTGCTGGTCCTCGGCGGATTGGCGGTGTTCAGACGCAAACGCAGCTAACACGAGCCGCCGACGAGGGGTAGGGATTCAGCCCCAGGGCGCCGGGGCGAGAACGTCCGTTTGCAGGTCTGACTCCGCGGCGGAAACGGGCTTGCTTATCACTGCTAACCCCTCCCCCCAACCCACTGACTCCGGCCCGCCTTCGTCGGCGAGGAATCGCCGCCCAGCCGAGTACCTACAAACGTGACATGCACCCGGGCGGACTGGAGAGGACAGGCCACAGAAACGCCAACCCTGTTTCGCCAAGGTTTCGCAGGGCTTCGCGACCGGGCGGACGCGGGGGGGGCGCTACGACAACGGCCACGGGCCCCAGGTAACCTGCGGCATGAACGTCGCCGCCCGTTGCGCGGAGCCGGGCGGCCGCCATCGTGCCGATCAAGATGGCCAGGCAGCTCAGAATGAAGAACATGCGCCAGCGAAGCTGGACCGACGGCATGGCAGACTCCTCAGGCGTCAACAAAGGGTAGTCTCTTCATGTCTGGTCTCCCTGGAATAGGGATGAACTTTGCCTATTGAACACCGGAGGGACGTGGAGGTTTTTGGTTGTTCGCGGGTTCCTGGAGCGGGGGAAGCTGGCAGCACACGGCCGGCGCTTTGCGGCAGCAGCCATAGATGATGTTATGCACGGGATCCCAGGCGACAGAAGATTCCCCGGCGTTAATCGACTCGGGGAACGGCGCCACCTTGGTCCAGTGGGCTGCGCCGTCTGCGGTCTGGAACACGCCATCCAGGCCGACAAGGACGATGTGCTTTTCATTCGCCCCGAAGAACGGGCCGGCGGGCCGGAACTTCTTTTGAGCGCCGGAGATATCCACCGGGTTTCCGTAGGGCACCCAGGTGGCGCCTTTATCCTTGCTGGCCAACAAGCCTTTCTCCGTGGCCAAGTACCCCACGCCCTTGAGGACCACGACGGACTGGATTCTGCGATCGGCCTGCGGGGCATCGCCGACCTTGGTCCAGGTCTCGCCGCCGTCGGTGCTGCGCTGCAAGTCGCGCCCCTTGCCGGAGATCAACGTCTTGGCGTCGAAGAGGCCCACCGGGCTGGTGAAGCCTGTCCCGAGTTCTTTCCAGGTGGCGCCGGAATCGTTGCTGAGTACCAGCAAACCCTTGGCCTCGTGAGTCAGGGCCAGACAGGTCTTGCCGCCGCCGTCCCAGTCGACGACCCCGCAGTCAAAGTCTTTCGGTTTGACCGAGCCGAAAGGCGTCCAATTGACGCCGCCGTCGGTTGACAGGCCACCGCTGCCGTACATGAGAAAGAAAGCCATCTTCTTGCCGCTGGGATCGAAAGTGAAGGCATAGCTGCTCAGTAGTGCGCCGTCGATGGTGTTCTTGGCCTTGGAAAAAGTCTTGGCCAGGTCGGTGCTCTTGCCAATCTCGGATTTGCCACCCCAGGCCTTAGCCGAAGGCTTGAGTATGATGAACAGGTCGCCCGTGATTCGGTCGACGGCGACCCCGAAGACCACGCCGTCGTCGGGATGAATGTCGCTCTCGGGCCAGTGCTTCCACTGGGCCAGCGGCGTGGACGAAACGCCCGAACCGGCCGCGGCGGCCGATGAGCCAGTGCCGCTGGGGGCTGTGGCCGGAGCCTTCGTCTCCGCCACGTTCTGGCCATCCGCCCTCGCGACCAGGCCGCTCAAAACTACAACCGTCACCAGCGCCGCCCAGACGCACGCTCGTTTCATCATGGACCTCCCCATCAACTATTGCTCAGTTTAACCGCGATGCTCCACTTGACTTCCGGCCCGTGACCATAGCGGGCCGCTGTCGTGCGATTGTCGCATCTGATGGCGGCGCAGCAAGACTTTCCCCCCCCCACCTCCGCCCTCTGCTCATCCCACCGTATCGGAAGCCCCTTCATCAGCCGCCGCAGCGACAGGCTGCGCCGGCCGCGGTGTGCCCTGGGAAAACTCGCGAGGCGCTGCGCAGTTCATCAGGCCTCACCGCGGCGGGCAATGGGGCCATGGCGCCTCAGGCCGCCGGCGCCGCTTCAGCGCACACGATGCGGTTGCGACCCTGGTCCTTGGCCTCGTACATGGCTGCATCGGCCTTGGCTATCAGCGAAACGACGTCATGCTGCCCATCGATCTCGACCAGTCCGATGCTGAGCGTCGGGTGAACGCCGCCATCGGCAGGACACGCCGCATCGTCCACGACCTGGCGGATGCGCTCGGCAACGACCGCGGCGTCCCTCCCGGGAGGGCCTTCCAGCAGGACGGCGAATTCGTCTCCCCCGATGCGGGCGAGAAGATCCTCCTCGCGCAGGCCGCCCTGGACCCTCTGGGCCATCCAGACCAGCAAGTCGTCTCCGGCAGCATGGCCCAGGGCGTCGTTGACGGCCTTGAAGCGATCCACGTCGAACATCAGGAGAACGCTCGGCGCGCCGCGTCGGGCGCGGGCGACGGCCCGCGTCAGCGCGTCCTCGAAGAGCCGCCGATTGGCCAGGCCGGTCAACGGGTCGTGGCTGGCCAGGTGCGTCAGCTCCCGCTCGAGCCGCTTGCGTTCGGTCACGTCGCGGACCACGGCCTGGAGGACGCTGCGGTCCTGGAGGTCCATCCGCGTCAGCAGCACCTCGGCGGGGAATTCCGTACGGTCCTTGCGACAGTGGAGCCACTCGAACCGAGCCCGCCCCGTCGCCATGGCCTCGGCCATTCGCTGGTGTGCCGCGGCGCGCGAGTCCTGGCCGTCGGGCTGCATCGGCGGGGAGAAGTCGCCCGGGTGCTTTCCGATCAGTTCGTCTTTGCAGGCGCAACCGAAGACGTTCAGGGCGGCCTGGTTGCACTCCAGGAACCCCGTCTCGTCGAGCAACAGCATCACGGCGTCGCCGGTCCCCTCGAACAGCGTGCGATACTTGCACTCGGAGTTGAGCAGCAGGTCCCCGGCCTGTTTGCGTTCGGTGACATCCCTGAAGAAGCCCACCAGACATTCCTCGCCGTCCAGCGGGATGGGAAACGCGCAGACGTCGGCATAGAAGACGCTGCCGTCCTTTCTTTTCACGGGAAGGTCCCTGGCCAGCGAGATTTCCTTCCGAATCTGCCTTTCAACCTGGTCCAGAACGTAAGGGAGGTCCTTTTCAGGGTGAATATCGATAACCCCGAGGGAAGGGATTTCCTCGGGACTGTATCCCAGCATTCGGCAGATCGCGGGGTTGCTGCCGCGGAACCTCTTGCGATCGCTATCCGCTATGAGGATTCCGTCGGTGGCGTTCTCAAAGACGGTCCTGAACCTCTCCTCAGATTCCCTGAGCTTTCGCTCACGCGATCTCTCTTGGGTCACATCGCGGAACACCAGCACCACGCCGCGAATCGCACCGTCATCACCGCGAATGGGGGCCGCGCTGTCAGCGATGGCGCGTTCGGTGCCATCGCGAGCCACCAGGAGCGAGTGGTCGGTCAGGCCCTGGACTTCGCCTGTCCGAAGAACCTCGTCAATCGGATTCTTTGCCGGGACGCGAGTCTTCTCGTTGATAATCCTCAGAACGTCCTGGACCGGTCGGCCTCGGGTCTCCTCCAGCGTCCAGCCCGTCAGCCGCTCGCTCACGCGGTTCATCTGGGTGACGCGATGCTGAGTGTCCACGGCGATCAGGCCGTCCCCGATGCTCCCCAGGGTGACGCGAATCCGCTCCTCGCTCAGTTGCAGTTCCCCCGCAATGACCCTGAGCTGACTGGCCTTGCGCCGCCAGGCGGGCACCGCAATCCGCAGGGCCACGTACCACAGGCCGAGGAACAGGGCGACCACCAGGCCTTGTCCTATCAGCAGGGCCCTGAAGTGAAGGCGCGCGCTGTCCGCCCCGTCCTGCCGTTGAATCTCCATTTCGTGCATGAGGGCCTGCATGCCCCCGGCGTAGGCCTGCTTCTGACGCTCATACTCGGGCCCCGTCAACAGCGCCCAAGCCTCTTCCTTTCTGCCCTGAAGAACGAGTTCGAACGACCTCTTCTCCATCTGCACCAGGGCGGCGTTTGCCTGGCCGGTGGCCGAGGCATCCTGAAGCCCCTCGACGGTCGGCGCCAGGGCTTTGACTTCCTGAATGAGCCGGTCCAGTTTCGGCTCAAACCGGCGGTAGCGGTCGATCCAGGCCTTGTCCCCCGTGGCGGCGGCCATCTTGGCTGACATGGTCAATACTTCGTCCAGGTGAAGGATGCGCGCCGCCCCTTGGGACAACCTTATGGCGCGCACATCTTCGGCGACATGGGCTGTGTAGAAACCATAGCCGGTCCAGACCAGGTAGCCCAGCAGGACAACAGGCACAACCACTGCTGCGTTGACGAGGAGTGTCGGCCAGCGGGGACTCCTGCCCAAAGCTTTCTCCGTGTCGGGCGAGGACTCCATAGGTTGCAGCTCCTAAACGTGTGCTGGCTTCATTGCAGAGGCTCTGTGCGGTAGAATCAGCTGGTCCGGATTGGCCCGCTGGTTCGTGTCAGGCCTCATTGGCGTTTCCTGCCAAGCCGATGTCCGTTCGCACGTGCTCAGCCGCGTTCTCCTCCCACCACCGCTTCGCCCTGGCGCGACAATGCCTGGTTTCGCTGAACTTGCGTGGCCGAGGGCAGGATGAGCTTCTCCGGGCTCATCCGGGCCCACGAGGCCGCTGCGGTCGCGACCTTCGGGTCAAACTGCGTGCCGGCGCACCGCTCCAGTTCGGCCAGCATCCTTTCGACCGGATAGCCGCGCTTGTACACCCGATCCATCAGCATGGCGTCCATGCAATCTGCGACCTGGATAATCCGGGAGCCCAGGGGGATCTTCTCGCCGGCCAACCCTTCGGGATAACCTTTGCCGTCCCACCTCTCGTGATGGTATCTGACCAGATGGGCCTCCTGGCCGAAGACGGTGATGTTCGCGAGGATGTCGGCGCCCAGTGCGGGGTGCCGTCGGATGAACTCGAACTCCTGATCGGTAAGCGGCCCCGGCTTGGTGAGGATGCTATCCGGCACGCCGATCTTGCCGACATCGTGAAGAAGCGAGGCCACGCGGATGCATTCAACCTCGGCCTCCGACAGGCTGAGCTCTCTGGCCAGGTTCACGGCGTAGTGCGTAACCTGCTCGCTGTGCCGCCAGGTGTGTGGGTCCTTTGCTTCCCCTGCCCGCGCCAGAGCCCGGATGCTTTCCAGAGAAGCCAGCTTGGCGTGCGTTGCGTATTCCATGGCCTCCGCCGCCCGCGCGGGCAGGCTCGCAGTACCGGCCTCATCGGAAAACGCCCTGGAAACGGTCTCCGCGAGCTCCTTCATCTTGAAAGGCTTCTCGATGTAGTCGTACGCGCCCAGCAGAATAGCCTGGGCCAGGTATTCTCGCGTGGAGACGCCGGTAATGAGAATCACTCTGCACGCGGGGAGGCACTGCCTGACATAGGCCAGCAAATCCAGCCCGCCGACCCTGGGCATGGCGATATCCGCGATCAGGAGGCCGAACTGCTGAGTGTCCAGGAGATCCTTGGCCTGCAAAGGCTCCGTGACAATCTGACACGAGAAGCCGTGCTCTGCCAGTTCCTCCTGGATGAGGTGGCACACCTGAGGCTCGTCGTCCACAATCAGGATATTCCCTGGAGCGGGCCGCACCGGATTTCCTCCCTGCGGTGTCTCATCAGCCCGGCGACCCTATTAGGAGCGGGGGACGTTCCTGCAAGGCCACGTCTCCAAGCATCTGGCCCATTCGAAGACAACTCATGCCATAGCTAACTATCGGCTGGATTCACAAAAAACGTAAGTCTCCGAAATACCGCTTTTTTGCTAAATCCCTTTCGGCTCATCGTCCGATTCCTTCAGCATGCCGTTCTATCCAGCAGGCAGGCCGATGTGCCGGCCAGGGAAGCGGGAAGGGCTCAGAGTCTTATGAAATGGGGCGAAGCACCATGAAACCGAGGACGAGGACCTTGTCGACATCGGCCGTTGCCAAGCTCATCGGTGCGTCTGTCGCCTCTGTAGCCCACTGGGTTGACGAAGGCCTGTTGAAGGCCGGCCGCACACCGGGTGGCCACAGGCGCATTCTGGTGGAGGACCTGACCCGGTTTCTACATCAGCAGGGCCTCCCGATCCCTGCCCAACTGGCGCCTTCGGCCCCCAAGGTCCTGGTCGTGGACGACGATGAAGCCGTGACGCGGTGGGTGGCGGAGGAAATCAAGGCGGCACACCCCGACTACGAGGTGAAGCAGGCCCAGGACGGCTTCTCGGCGGGAGACCTTGTCGGCTCATGGAAGCCGGACGTAGTGATCCTCGACCTGCGGATGCCGGACCTCGACGGTTTCGAGGTCTGTCGCAGGATCAAGGCTAAAGAGGAAACGGCCAAGACCGCCGTCATCGCGATGACGGCGTATTTCTCGCCGGAAACAGAAACGAGGATCCTGGAATGCGGGGCCAGAGTCTGCCTGGCCAAGCAACTGGACCTGGAAGTCCTTCTGAGAGAGGTGGAAATGGTATTGCAGGCCCGGGGATAACGGACAGGCGCGCCACCAGCAACCGCGAGGAAGCGGGCACCTCCTTGCACTCCTCGCGGTCGGCGTGTTCCCCCCCTTCACGCAATGGTCGCGCCTGTTCGTTTGTCCCCGTGTTTGCGACGGGCATATGCGTCGCGTGTCCGAGCCCTTTGCGGCCGAGACGGATCGAGGTCCGGGATGAGTGACGCCACCGATAAACAGGAGGCCTTCGTCGGCGCGATCCGTGCGCTGATAGAGATCGTGGAGGCCCAGGACGAGTACTTCGTCGGATACACCAAGGCCGTCGGCGGTCTGGCGGCCAGGCTTGCGGCGGCGTTGTCGCTTTCCGAACAGGCGAGGCAGCGGCTTCGCATGGCCGCCCTCCTGCACGACATCGGTCGCATCGGGTTGCGGAGCGACGTGGTGAACAAGGAAGGGGCCTTGAGCCCTTCCGAGAAAGAGCATATTCAAAGCCATGTGGTCCTCGGCGAGAGGGTTCTCAGGCATGTGTTGCACGACGAGGAAACCCTCTCCCTGATCCGCCACCACCACGAATGTTACAACGGCCAGGGGTATCCCGACAAGCTGAGCGGCGAGGCCATCCCCCTGGAATCCCGGATTCTGGCCGTGGCCGACGCCTTTGTGGCCATGACCCAGACGCGCCCACACCGCCCGGCCAGAAGCGCGGAGAAGGCGTGCCGTGACGTACAGGAGGGGGCAGGCACACAGTTCTGCTCCAGGGTGGTGGACGCGCTGGTCAAGGTGACGGCCGAGACTCGTCAGGCCCTGTCGGGGGCCGGCGAGGAACTGTCCGTCGAACCGGCGACTGGACCGGAAGCCGGCGACGACGTGCAGAACGCCCCCGAAACCAGAGGGCCTGAACCCAGGACAATCCCCAGCCACGACCTGGAGCGTCGCATCAGGAGCGTGGTGGAGCTGAGGGTGTTGCCGGATATCGTAGCGGACGTCATGGCCATGACCTCGAATGTCGAGGCCTGCGATTTCGCCAAGCTTATTGCCAGAATCGAGTGCGACCACGCCTTGTCCACGAAGGTCCTTCGGCTGGCCAATTGCGCCCTCTACGCCACCGCCGAGAAGATCGAGTCGATCGACAGGGCGGTCATCAAGATCGGAGCCGAGGGAATCCGGCAGTTGGTCCTCGGCGTCGTGATCATCGACCAGTGGCGCGATTCGCAGGGCGCCGGCCATATCCACCGCGACACGTTCTGGCAACACAGCATGGGCACCGCCCTGCTGGCGGGCCACATCGCCACGGCGACCGGGCGCTGCGACAGGCAGATCGCATTCACCGCCGGGCTGCTCCACGACCTCGGGCAACTCGTTCTTCAAGAGGCCCTGGGCAAGGACTACGGGTCGATTCTCGAAGAGGCCCGCTCGCTCAAGCGTTTTCTGCCGGCCGTGGAGGAGAAGCGCCTCGGGACGGACCACGCATCCATGATGCGCGCGGTCGGCCGCGCCTGGGGGCTTCCAAAAAACCTTACGGAAGTCATGGCCCATCATCACCAGCCCTGGAAGCAGATTCAGATGGTGGCCTCCGACGTTCTGCCGTTGCTGTTGTGCGTCCGCATCGGCAACTCGTTCTCCCACGCCCTCGGCCTCGGCGATGCCGGTCTCGGCAGCCTGGAGGTCATTCCGAAAACGCTTCAGCATTTCCTCGGACTCCAGAAGGAGGGGTTCGAGGAGTTGCTGCGAGGCACGGCTCGCGAGGTCTCAGAGCTTGCGCAGGTGTACGGGTTCTCTTCGAGAGTTGCCGACAACGGACTCGCAGCGGACCGCAAAGGGCCTGAGCGGCCCGGATTCTATGTCTGCGAGGACGACGCTGAACTTGACCCGGTCTGGTGTTACCTTGCTTCCCAGGTGCCCCCCGTCAGGCTGATCCCCGGCATCAAGGAGTGGCTGGATGCTCCCGAGAGCACCTGGTGCTGGGTCCGCGCGGTGAATCCTGGTTTCGCCCGGAAGATTCTGGCGAGCCAGCAATCAGCCTCCGCGAGCACCGCACAGGTCGGCAGAGACCTGCTTCTTCTGCTGCCGGAAGCGGCCCAGGGTGGCCTTGAACGGGAACTCGCGCAGGCGGAACTCCCGTTTCTGATTGAGCCATGGCCCATTGCCTCACTGCGCGGAATACTCAATCGCATGCGCGCCGTTCGGGAAGCGACTGTGAGGGCAGGATGACACGGTCTCTCAGAATCCTTCTGGCCGAGGACGACCCGGCGCACCAGGAGCTCCTGCAACGCGCGCTCACCGCGCACCGCTGCTGTGCGGACGTCCGGGTGGTCGCGACGGGGGCCGAATTCGAGAAAGCGGTCCACGACCAGCGCTTCGACTGCGTGATTGTCGACCACCAGTTGCCCGACGTCACGGCGGACGAGCTTCTCCACGCCGTCCGCCGGGACCTGCGCGGCACCCCGGCGCTGGTGGTCTCCAGCAACGAAACACTGCACGTCGCGGTGTCGAGCATCCGAAGCGGGTCGGTGGATTTCGTGCCCAAGTCCGAGGCCCTGCGAGGCCACGGGCTCTGGGACCGCGTCCGGGTCGCCATACGCGACGCGCATGGAAAAGCCACCGAGCGCCGGAAGATCGAACGCCGGCAGAAAGAGCTCAGCCAACTGGCCAACACGGACGCGTTGACCGGATTGCTCAACCGCCGCTACCTCGACCGCCAGCTTCAGTCCAGCGCCTACGAGCGTGACCGCCGCTGCGAGATGTCCTGCATCATGATGGACATCGATCACTTCAAGGAGATCAACGACGCCCGCGGCCACGCTGCCGGCGACAGGGTGCTGCGAGAGGTCGCCGCGCAGCTCGGCAGGAGCCTGTCCGGCGGCGATGCGGCGGTGCGATGGGGCGGCGAGGAGTTCGTCATCCTCCGGAGCTCCACCCACCTGGGCGACGCCTGGGTCTGGGCTGACGACCTCAGGAACCGTGTCGCGCGGATGGCCTTCCATGCGGATGGGGCGGACTTCGGCGTGACGGTGAGCCTTGGCGTGGTCAGCTTTCCGACGGCAACGATGGGCTACGAGATGGTCGATCGTGCGGACCGGGCCATGTACCTGGCCAAGAACCGGGGGCGCGACCGTGTCTGCACCTGGCCCATGGTGGCCGTGGATCACGCCCTGACCGAAGCGGCGCACCGTGCCGGCCCGGACCCGGTCCGGCAACGGCTCGAGTTCCTCGCCCGCTGCGAAGGCCTCCTCGGGCCGACGCAGAGGGAGCACGTCATCACGCACTGCCAGGACGTGGAACGCCTTGCCGTGGAGATGGCCCAGGTGATGGGTCTGCCCGAAGACGAACAGAGGCGGATCCAAGTGGCCGGACTGCTTCATGATGTCGGCAAATCCGTGATTCCCGAGGAGCTTCTGGCCCAACGGGAGCCCCTGACCCTGGCACAGTGGACCGTGGTGGATCAGTATCCGGATCACAGCGCGGAGATCAGCCTGCGGATGGGGACTGACCCGGATACCGTGACGTGTGTTCGCCAACACCATCGCCCCTGGCGCGGGGTTCCCGCCGTGTCGACGGCGACGAAGGTGATCTGCGTCGCCGACGCCTTGGCGGCGATGATGTCCGACCGCGCGTACCGGCCAGCCCGTCATGCCGTGGAGGCCTTGGACGAGCTTCGGCTGGGGGCCGGATCGAAGTTCGACCCGGCGGTGGTGTCGGCGGCCCATTTCGTCCGGTCGCTCTTTGCGGCCAGGACCGCGTGTTGTGTCACATAGCGGCGGCCTGTGAGGTGGTCGAGGAGCGAGGAAAGAGCAGGCAGGTCGTGACGCCGGGTAAGGCAGTGACAGAGGTGTGTCAGCGCCGTTCTGAGCTGAGACATTTTGTGTCTGGACCTGCGGCAGGAGTTGAGTTATCTTATGGAGTGACAGCATTGGCTCCGGCCGGCTTGACGACCGCAGAGCACGCCTGCGTGTCGAGAAATGGAGGTATCAGGAGCGATTGGGGGGGAGCTTGACGGCCGCCGGGCTTTCTCCGGCCGGTCGCGTTGGCGAAAGGACAGGACCATGACTGCCAGGAAGCGTCGCAAGACACCGGCAGGCCCCCTCGATTCCAAGGAGCGCAAGGGCGGAGACGGCGCTTTCCCCATCATCGGGATGGGGGCTTCGGCCGGGGGCCTCGAGGCCTTTGAGCTGTTCTTCCGCTCGGTGCCGCCCCAGAGCGGGATGGCCTTCGTCCTGGTGCCCCATCTCGATCCCGGCCACGCCAGCATGTTGACGGACATCCTTCAGCGGATTACCACGATGCCCGTGGTCGAGGCGAAGGACCGGCTGTCCGTGGCGCCGGACCACGTCTACGTCATCCCACCGAACCGGCAGATGACCATCTTTCACGGCGCCCTGCAACTCAGCGTCCCGGAGGAGGTTCGCGGACAGAGGATGGCGATCGATACCTTCCTGCGATCCCTGGCCGAGGACCAGGGGGAAAGGGCGATCTGCGTGATCCTGTCCGGCACGGGCACCGACGGCACGCTCGGACTGCGGGCCGTACACGGCGCCGGCGGCGTCTCCCTTGTGCAGGACCCGGCCACGGCGAAATATGACGGCATGCCCTCCAGCGCGATCCACAGCGGCCTGGCCACCTACGTCCTGCCCGCTGAGAAGATGCCCGACCAGTTAGCAGCCTATGTGAAGACCACCCGGAAGGAGACCCGCCCGGTCTCCACGGCTCCGGCCTCGGAGAATGCCTTCAGCAAGATTGTACAGCTTCTGCGATCCCAGACCGGTCACGACTTCTCGCTGTACAAGAGGAGCACAGTTGGCCGCCGGGTGGAACGGCGGATGGCCGTCTGCGGCATCGAGGGCGTGCGGGCCTATGCCCGGTACCTCCAGGAACATCCCGAAGAGGTGCAACTGCTTTTCAAGGAACTGCTCATCAACGTCACCAGCTTCTTCAGGGACGCGGAGGCGTTTGCGACGATGAAGGAGGACATCCTGCCGCAACTGTTCGCGGACAAACCGGAGACGCACGTTTTCAGAGTCTGGGTTCCCGGGTGCGCGACGGGGGAAGAGGCGTATTCGATTGCCATGGCCTTCCGGGAGCACATGGAACAGGTCAAACAGGAGTTCAAAGTCCAGATTTTCGCCACGGACATTGATGCCGACGCCATCGCGGCGGCCCGTGCCGGCGCCTATCCGCCCAACATCGCCCTGGATGTCTCCCCGGAAAGGCTGCGACGGTTCTTCACCAAGGAGGAGACCGGCTACCGGGTCAGGAAGGACGTCCGGGAGATGATCGTCTTCGCGGTCCAGAACATGATCACGGACCCGCCCTTCACGAGGCTGGACATGGTCAGTTTCCGGAACGTGCTCATTTACCTCGAACCGCAGCTCCAGGATCGGCTGATCCCGATGTGCCACTGCGCCCTGAACCCGGGCGGGGTGCTCTTCCTCAGCCCCTCCGAAAGCATCGGGAATCACACGTCGCTGTTTGCGCCGCTCAGCCGGAAGCAGAAGTTCTACCAGGCCAAGGCGTCCACGGCTTCGAGACGCCTGGTGATGACGGGCGGCCCGCCCTGGACCGCCGGCCGGACCGGCAGGGCGCCGGACGAACCGGCGAAGAGGACCCCGGGGACCGACGTCGCCGATGCGACCCGGAGGCTGTTGCTCCGGTCTTACGCGCCGCCGTCGGTGGTCACGGATGAGGAAGGGCGCATTCTCTACGTCCACGGCGACACCGGGCGGTATCTGCGGCCGGCCCCGGGCCAGGCCAGCCTGAACATCATCGAGATGGCCCGCGAGGGGCTGCAACTGGAGTTGCGGACGGCCATCCACAGCGCCGCCGCGCGGAAGAAGCCGGTGGTCCGCAAAAACCTCCAGGTCAAGACCAATGGCGGCTCCCACGGGGTGGACCTGTCCGTCCGGCCGCTGGCGGAGCCGGAGCTGCCCGAGACGTGCCTGATCATCACCTTCCAGGAGCCGTCGCCTCCGGCAAAGAAAAAGGCGGCACGGGCGAAACGGTCCCACGGCCCGGAAGACGCGGGGCGGCTGGAAGAGCTCGAGCAGTCGCTCCTGTATACGAAGGAGACCCTTCAGGCCAGCATCGAGGAGATGCAGGCCTCCAATGAGGAGATCAAGTCCGCCAACGAGGAGCTTCAGTCCACCAACGAGGAACTCCAGTCCACCAACGAAGAGCTTGAGACGTCGAAAGAGGAGCTCCAGTCGGTCAATGAAGAGCTCGTGACGGTCAACGCGGAATTGCAGACCCGGAACGACCAGCTCACGGGGATGCAGAACGACCTGAAGAACCTCCTGGACAACACGGATGCCGGGACGATCTTCCTCGACAAACGCCTCGTCATCAGGCGGTTCACCCGCCAGGCCATCACGGTGTATCGGCTGGTGGCCTCGGACGTCGGTCGCCCCCTGGCCGACATCAAGTCGAACCTCGATGGCGATGACCTGATTGCGGAGGCGCAAGCCGTGCTCGATTCGCACGCGCCGCGGCAGAAGGAGGCGCGCGGTGCCGGCCAGGAGCAGTACCGCGTCCGGATCGTGCCCTACCGGACCATCGACAATGTCATCGAGGGGGTGGTGCTGACCTTCACCGACATCACCGTATTGAAGAAGGTCGAGGCCGACACCCAGGCCGCGCGCGAGTACGCCGAGAGCATCGTGGATACGGTCCGGGAGCCCCTGGTCGTTCTCAACGGCGGCTTGGCCGTGATCTCCGCCAACCGGTCCTTCTACCGTTTCTTCGGCGTCGCCCCGAAAGAGACCGTCGGTCGCCATCTCTATGAACTGGGCGACGGCCAGTGGAACATTCCCCGCCTGCGCGAACTGCTGGAGACGATCCTGCCGCGCGAGGCGAGTATCGAGGATATGGTGATGGAGAATGAGTTCCCCGTCATCGGGCACCGAACCCTGTTGCTGAATGCCCGGCGCATCGCCGGGAAGGCGGGCCAGACGCCGTTGATCCTCCTGGCGATGCAGGAAGTTCCCGGCGGCCCGGCCGCCGAGAATGGGGGGGCCGTGGGAAGGAGACAGGCTGATGAGCAACCAGGGAAAACCGGAGAAGGATAAGAATCGCGATCGCCGATTACGAACTGCGGCCGAAAAGACACTCACCCGGACGCCGAGCGCGCCGGGGGAAATGACCGGGAAGACGGTCGAAAGGGTCCTCCACGAGCTCCACGTGCACCAGGTCGAGCTGGAGATGCAGAACGAGGAGCTCAAGCGGGCCCAGGTGGCCCTTGAGGAGTCCAGGGACAAGTACCTGGACCTCTACGACTTCGCCCCGGTGGGATACTTCACGCTCACCCGGGCGGGGCACATCGCGGAGGTGAACCTGGCCGGTGCGGCGCTGCTGGGAGTCGAGCGCCCCAAACTGGTCCGCCGCGGCCTCGCGCGGTTTGTCGCGCCCGGGGACCTCGACCGGTGGGATCAGCATCTGGTGAGCGTGCTGCACTCGGCCGAAAAGCAGATCTGCGAGTTGATGTTCAAGCGGGAGGAGGGTTCCACGTTCCATGCCCATCTGGACAGCCTCCGGCTGGACCGGCCCACCCAGGAGGCCGGGGCCGGCGCAGGCCCGGTCATCCGTGTGGCGATGAGCGACATCTCCGAACGCAAGAGGGCCGAGGAGAAGCTCACCGAGGCCCTGGCGCAACTGGTCCGTTCCAATAAGGAGCTGGAGAACTTCGCGTATACCGCCTCGCATGATCTGAAGGGTCCCCTCATCACGATCACCGGCTTCCTCAGGATGCTGGCGGTGGACACCGAACGGGGCAACGCCGAGCGGATGCACGTGGACATGGCCCGCATCGGCGAGGCGACCAAGAAGATGGACCGGCTGCTGAACGACCTGCTGGAGCTGTCCCGGATCGGCCATGTGGCTGACTCCCTGGAGGACGTGTCACTGACAAGGTTGGCACGCGAGGTTGTCAAGCTGCTTGCCGGGCCTGTGGCCGAGCGAGGGGTTCGCGTCGAGATCTCGCCGGACCTTCCCACGGTGCATGGCGAACGTGCCCGGCTGACGCAGCTCTTGATGAACCTGCTGGGCAACGCGGTGAAGTTCATGGGCGAACAACCCAACCCGCACGTGAAGATCGGCGTCAGGCGGGACGGCAAAGAGACCGTCTGCTACGTCCGCGACAACGGCATCGGCATTGCCCCCCAACACACGGAGAGCGTCTTCGAACTGTTTCGACAACTGGATCCAAGCCGAGGCGGAACCGGCATCGGGCTTATCGTGGCCCGGCGCGTCGTCGCGGCGCACGGCGGGAGGGTCTGGATCGAGTCGGACGGTCCCGGCACGGGCACTACCGTCTGTTTCACGCTCGCCCAGAGAGCAGGGCCTGTCACCGAGGAGGAGCAGGACAATGGACGAAGGACCCTTGCACGTGTTGCTGATCGAGGACAATCCTGATCACGCCGACCTGGTGACGTTCTCGCTGGCGGAGAGCCGGCCGAAGGCCAAGACAGTCCACCACGTATCCGATGGAGACGCGGCCCTGGACTACCTGTTTCGGCGCGGCAGCTTCGCCGATCCCGACCAGAGCCCGCGCCCGCACCTGATTCTGCTGGACCTCCGGCTGCCGACGGTGGAGGGACTGGCGGTGCTCAAGGAGATCAAGACCTCCCCGGATGGAGAGCTGCGGCGGATTCCAGTGGTCGTCCTGACCTCGTCGGCGGCGGACCGCGACGCCGCTGCCGCCTACGACTGCCTGGCAAACAGCTACGTGATCAAGCCGGTGGACTTCGAGAAGTTCCACCAGCTCGTGGCGGAGCTGAGCTGCTACTGGCTCGTCTGGAATCGCCAGGCAGCGTATTCGGAGACGGCAGGTCGTCCCGTCGGCGTTGGCCTCCAGGATGGGAGCCCGGCGCGCTAGGGGGTCCGGCGGCCCGCCGGTCAGCCGTTCGCTGCCGCAGGGGCATTCCCATAAGCTCTCAGTTCTCGAAGGGCAGGTGGGCCGTCACGGTCACCCGGCCAGGTTCGCCGGGGTCCATGTCGAGTGCATCGGGACGAACGCTTCCTCCGTCGGACGCAGCCAGACGTCGGCAGGCCTCCCGCGGGCGCGGTGAAGGCAGAAGCCATGCCTGGCAGGTGTCCGGCAGGGGCAGCCGGCACGCCACGGTCACCGTGTTGCCATCGCACAATTGGGCGCGCACCACCTGGCCGAGCGCCCGCCATCCGATATCCCTGCGGACCAACTCGATCTCGTCGCCGACTCTGGGAGGGCCTTGCGCGACCCGAAGGGCCAGCCCCGACGTCGAAACGTCATGAAGCCATGCGTCCCGCCAGTGGTCCCTGCGATGGTATCTCCACGAAACGGGCACCTTCGTGAGGTAATCGCGGACCTCGTGGCGGCGGCTCTCGCAGGCGCTGCGTTGGGTTGGTGGACGATTCCCTTTGGATTGCACCCGGCGGGCCCTCCTTGGCCGCACCTCGATTCCCCTCTGACCCCAGCGCCCTTTTCGGCAAGTTCTCCTTCCGACTTAAGCGATAAGACGGGGAGGCGCCCGACCGGAGGATTATCGGACCTGCGGCGCATTGCCAATGTGAGTTTCGCCTCTTCCCAGTATCAAAAACGGCGATCCGTCGAGATTTCAACTAACGGCGAATTCAGAAACTGCCGATGGTCCGGTAGGCCGATATGGACATCGGAAGAACAGCTTCGCCCACGGAGGGGCAAGGCATATGCCGCACTTGAGCGTCCTCTTGGCCGAGGACAACCCCGACCACCAGGACTTGCTGCGTCTGGCGCTTGCTGAACACTGCCCGCATGCCGAGGTCCGTACGGTTGAAACAGGCCAGAAGGCCCTTGAGGCCCTCCGGCAGCGCGAGTTTGATTGTGCCATCCTCGACTTCGGCCTGCCCGACACCACCGCGGACCAATTGCTCACCGCAGCCGACCGCGAGCTGCGAGCGTGCCCCGTGCTGGTCGTCTCCAGTTCCACGGACCAGGGCGTGGTCGTCGCCAGCATGCGCAGCGGCAGCGCGGACTTCATTCCGAAAGCCGAAGCCGTTCAGGGCGATGCACTCTGGCGCCGCGTGGAACATGCCATCTCAAGGCATCGCGGTCTGCGCAAGGAGAAGCGACAGGTTGACCGACGGCGCGCGCCACCCGTCCCGCTCTCCGAAACCGACGCCCTGACGGGTCTGTGTCACCCCCGACACCTTGAGCGCCTGCTCGGCAGTGACCGGTTCAGGGATGACCGCCGCCGCATGAGCTGCATCATGCTCGACGTGGACCATCTCAACGCAATCAATGAAACCTATGGCCGCGCTGCCGGGGATGAAATCCTGCGAGCAGTCAGCGGCGCGGTCAGAGAGCGAATGCGAAAGGCCGACGCGGCCGTACGTCGGGGAGGCGACGAGTTCGTCATCCTTCGGCCCGCCACGACGCTGACCGACGCCTGGCTCGGGGCGGAACAGTTGAGGCGCCGGGTTCAGGCCCTGAGGGTCGGCCCCGAGGGCCGGGCGACCCCTGCAACGGTCAGCCTGGGAGCCGTCGGCTTTGCCACCAGGCACGTGGCCTGCGACGTGATCGACCGAGCCGAACAGGCCATGCACCTGGCAAAAGAGAGAGGGCGAAACGGCGTCTGCACGTGGCAGATGGTTGCCGTCGAGCGTGCCCTGACACTCGCCCAGAGCGGTTCCGACCCGGAGGAGCGCTGGCGCAAATTCATCGCCCACTGCCTCGGCGATCTGGGACCGACGCAGCAGCTCCACGTCACGGCCCACTCCTGGCAGGTGAGCCAGATGACCGTGCGCCTGGCCCGCTACCTCGGGATGGGCGCCGGGGCGGTGGAGAGGGTGCGCATCGCAGGCCTGCTTCACGACGTCGGCAAATCCGTCATTCCCGAAGACCTCCTCGCCAAGCCCGACACCTTCTCGCAGGATGAACGGGACCTGATGGACCGCCATGCCGAACTCGGGGCCGAGTTGGCCCCGCGGCTGGGGGCGGACGCCCAGACGGCGGACTGTATTCGCCATCACCACGCACCCGTTGGCAATGGGGCCGCGGGGGGCGCGCCGAGCCCCGTCCCTCCCGAAGCCAAGGTCCTCCACGTGGCCGACGCGTTCACCGCCATGGTCGCCAAACGTCCGCACCGGCGGGCCATGTCCGTGGACGCTGCGCTTGCCGAGTTGAAACGCGGAGCCGGTCGAGAGTATGATCCAGAGGTGGTCGCCATGGCCCGCTATGCCGCCCCGCCGTTGAGGCACCGGGCGAGCTGAGCGGCCGCGCGGCTGCCGCCGGGAACAGGAGGGTACTCCTTCGTGGACGACAAACCGCCCAAGATGCGGGAACGCAGGTCTGCTCGAACGAAAACAAACCGCTTCCTGACCTGGCGAACGCATGACGACGGGCGCCTTCGAGTGGCCGGCCTGATCGAGCAATCCATCAACGGCATGGCCATGGTGACCTCCTTGCCGGATGCCCCCTCGCTCGGAGCGATCATCATGCCGGCAAGCGAAGCGATGTTCGAGAGGTACGGGTTCAAAAAAGCGCGCGTCAGGGAAACCACGTTTGTGCCGGACGGAACCGCGATCATCTACGCCGCCATTCTGTCGTAGCCCCAGGCGGTGCCCCTGGAAAACAGGTCTGCCTTCTGCTCATCCCACCGCACCGGCCAAGGCCTCATCAGCCTGCCAAGCGTCAGCCCGTCCGGCTCGTCGCCACGGACGATTGCCTCCACGATGTCCGGCGCCAGGCTGGCCAGGCGGGCGGAACCGCCCGGTGTGCGCCCTTTGAGATAGGGCGTTGAAGGGGATGCGAACGGCCGCTCAAGAAGTCGGCGACGTAAGTCCTTGCGCCGGGCAGGGCCCGATTCCCGCCGCCTCCACCATTCGTTCTCCGGTGGAGACTCTCGGTGCTTCTGTGCAGCGGTCAGGAGTCGTCGGACGCTTTCTCAGGCTTCACCGCGATGTGGTGCCACTGGCACCAGTCCAAGGCAATCTCGCGGAAGGCCTGATCGCGGAAGGCGAACCACTGCTCTTCGATCCCGGCGCCATACAGCACGTCTTTGAACCGGCGAAACGCGCCCTTGCCGTGGATGGCGTTCAGCAGGCGGTCGGCCAGCGCGGCGTCGGAGCGGCCCTCGGCGAACTGGCGCATCATGTCCCACTCATGGATGTCGAACCGGTCGGGAAGGGCGACGAACCGGTCGGCCTCGTCCTCGGACACCGCTCGGGCCGTGGCGATCTCCTCCTGTTCCCAGTCGGCCATGGATTCTTCACGTTCCGTCGCCAGGTCAGGGTCGTCGGCCATGCGTGCATACTCGTCCTGGACAAAGACAGTCTGGCCGGTGTCGCAATCGTAATAGCCGTGGACCTCGTCGCCTTGCATCTCCATGCCGTCGACGATCTCCTTCAGGTCAACCGGCACGTCCTGCGGTCGGGCGGCTCGCCGCGGCGGTCCCTGCTCCTCGGGCGGGCGCGGCAGATGACGGTCGCGATCGTAGGGGGGCGTCTCCCTGGGCGGCATCTCGTCGTCGGGCCACTCTTCGTGCCAGCGGCGGCGCGTCGCCTCGTCGGCGTAGTACTTCATGTAAAGGTACGTGTCTTCCTCGCTGCCGCTGCCGACCATGTCGATGATGTGAGCGCCGGTCGGCGAGTTCGCGATGGCCTCCGGGACGCTGTCGTCGAGGACGTCGTCGCACAGTTCCGTGTAGAGCTCGCGGTCGCTCAGGTGGTCGGTGCTGTAGAGGTAGGTGCGCAGCCCCGCCAGGCGTTCGATGACCTCCCGGAGCTTCGCCGAAACCTGCTCATCGGTCAACTCCTCGGGCGACGGCAGGGCGACCCCGGCCGCCTGGAGCTGCCGGCGCGAGGACACCCAGCCGCCTTCCTCCATCCGGACGACGTTCTCCCAGAATGCCTCGCGGATCTCGCGTCGGGCGGGATCGTCCGGGTCGTCCTCGGTTTCGAAGGCGTGCATCTCGCCGCCGGTCGCTTCGCGGGCCCGCTCCTTCAGTTCATTAATGCGGATTTCGTGATCGATGCGATCGAAGTCCAGGTCTTCATCTGCCACGAGATGCCCTCCTCATGATTGGCCCGGGACGTGTCGCCTTCAGACAAACCGCGTCCCGGGAATCAGGCCGGTCGGCCTCGGTCTTCCGGATGCCACAGACCCTGCCTGACGTGCCATCAGTGTGTGCTCAATACCCGCTGTGTCGCAAGTGGAATTTCGTCCGGTTGTCATGCCCCCGAGGCGGTGCCCCGGCGCCGGGCTCGATCCCGGCCACCGGAGCCGGCCGCAGAACGGCGTTGTCACTCGCTGAGGCCGGTCCTATAATGCCGCTTTGCGCCCCCGGCTGCGGGGCGGGCGTGATGGGTTGCGGCCGCAAGGCAGTCGACTCCCTTGTAGGGCGATCCGATGCGGATTGTCGTGGACATCAACCACCCGGCCCACGTGCACTTTTTCAAGCACTTCGTCTGGTCAATGCGCGCCGCCGGGCACGAGGTGCTGATCACGGCCAGCGACAAGGACATGGCCCTGCACCTGCTGGACCGTTACGGCTTTGACTACGTGAACCTGCGAAGCTACGGCCGGCACCTGGTGCAGAAGATCATCCGCCTGCCGATCATGGACGTTCGCCTGTGGCGGGCGGCCCGGCGGTTCCGTCCCGACGTGCTGCTGGGCGTGGCCTCGGTCCGGGCGGCCCATGCGGCGGCGCTGCTTCGCTCGCGGTGCATCAACTTCGATGACAGCGAGCACGCGCGCGTCGAGGTCCGCCTGTATCTGCCGTTCGTCGAGCGCGTCTGCACGCCGTCGTGCTTCAAGCGCGACCTGGGGCCCAAGCAACTGCGGTACGACGGGTTCCACGAATTGGCGTACCTGCACCCGCGGCGTTTTCGGGCCGACCCGGCGATTCTCGGCGAGGCCGGCCTGGTCCCCGGCGAGCCGTTCAGCGTGGTCCGATTCGTCTCCTGGGGCGCCGTCCATGACGTCGGACAGAAGGGGTTCCGCCGCGACGAGAAGCGCCGTCTGATCGACACCCTGGCGGAGCGCGGCCGCGTGTTCGTGGTCAGCGAGGGGCCGCTCGATGCCGAGTTCGAGCCGCACCGCCTGACCGTGCCGCCGGAGCGGATTCACGATCTGCTTTTCTATGCGCAGCTCTACGTCGGCGAAGGCGCGACCATGGCGACCGAGGCCGGCCTGCTGGGCACGCCGTCGGTCTACATGTCGTCGCTCGTCGGGACGATGGGCAACTTCGAGGAACTCGCCGACCGCTGGGACCTCGTGCACGCGTTCCGTTCGGCCGACCAGGCCATTGCCGACGCCGCGGCCCTGGCCGGCGACACCGAGGCCAAGGCCGCCTGGGATCGCAAGCGCGAGCGGCTCCTCGAAGAGAAGGTGGACGTCACCCAATGGATGATCGACCTGGTTCTCGGCGGCCCGGCGGCCGGGGAACGTGACTGACATGGCCCAGCGGCAGACCTGCACACGATGCGTGACCCACTCCGGCGTGCCCGGCGTCTGGTTCGACGACGCCGGCGTGTGCAGCTACTGCCACCTGCACGACCGGCTCGAGGCCCAGTGGCCCATCGGAGACGAGGGCCGCAGGCTCCTGGAGGCCGAGGTCGAGCGGATCCAGCGCCAGGGCCGCGGCAAGGACTACGACTGCATCGTCGGCGTCTCGGGCGGCACGGACAGCACGTACCTGCTCTACCTGGCCAGGCAGCTCGGCCTGCGGCCGCTGGCCGTCCATTTCGACAACGGCTGGAACAGCGAGACGGCGGTCAGCAACATCAAGCAGGCCCTCAACGTTCTCGACACCGACCTTCAGACGTACGTCGTCGACTGGGACGAATTCAAGGACGTCCTGATCGCCTACCTCAAGGCGTCGCTGCCCTGGGCCGACGCCCCGACCGACCTGGCCATCGACGCCACGCTCTACCGCGTCGCCGCCGCCGAGGGCGTGCGGACGATCCTCAATGGCAGCAGCTTCCGCACCGAGGGCAAGATGCCCGCCGAGTGGACCTACACCGACGGCCGCATGGCTCGGACCATCCAGCGCCGGCTCGGCACCGTGCCGTTTCGCAGCTACCCGAACCTGACGCTCGCGCAGTTCGCGCGGTACACGTTCCTCAAGCGGATTCACACGTTGCGGCCGCTGAACTTCATCGACTATCACAAGGACCAGGCCCGCGAGGTGATCGAGCGCGAACTTGGCTGGCGCTACTACGGCGGCCACCACCACGAGTCGATCTACACGCGGTTCGTCTACTGCTATCTTCTGCCGGTGAAATTCGGCGTCGACAAGCGCATCGTCACGCACTCGGCCCTGGTGCGCAGCGGCGAGATGACCCGCCAGGCGGCGCTCGACGATCTGGAGCGCCCGGCCTTGCCGCCGGACCGCGTGGCCGAGGACGTCGCGTACGTGCGCGGCAAGCTGGGGCTGTCGCAGGACGCGTTCGACGCCATCCTGGCCGCCCCCGCCAGGAGTTTCCGCGACTATCCGTCGTACTACCCGCTGTTCGAGAAACTGGCCGGGGTCATGCACCGGGTGTTGCGGCCGATTCTGCCGTGGACACCGCCGTTCCTGATCGAGCTCGAACAGCGGAAGGCGGCGGCCCGGGCGGCGGCCGCGCAGACCGAGGGGAGGTGATCGAGCCATGTGCGGCATCAACGGCTTCACCTGGCCCGACGCCGATCGCATCGCCGCGATGAACCGCGTGACGCGGTACCGCGGCCCCGACGACACGGGCACGCTCGTGGACGAGGCGGTCAGCCTCGGCCATTGCCGCCTGTCGATCATCGACCTCTCGCCGCGCGGTCACCAGCCCATGGCCAACGAGGACGAGTCGCTGTGGCTTGTCCACAACGGGGAGATTTACAACTACCGCGAGCTTCGCGACGAGCTGGTTGCCGCCGGTCACCGGTTCGCCAGCGACACGGACTCCGAGGTCATCCTGCACGCCTACGAGCAGTGGGGCACGGCGTGCCTGGACCGCTTCAACGGCATGTGGGCCTTTGCCCTGTACGATTGCCGGCGCAGGCGGCTCGTCCTGGCCCGCGACCGTTTCGGCATCAAGCCGCTCTACTATGGGCGGACCGGGCGCGGGCTGGTCTTCTCGTCGATGATCGGCGCGCTGCGGGAGCACGGCCTCGGCGGCCGGCCCAACGACCGGGCCGTGATGCAGTACCTGGCCTTCAACCTGGAGCAGCACGACGAGCAGACGTTTTTCGACGGCATCGAATCGCTTCTGCCCGGGCACCTGCTGGTCTATGACCTGGACTCCGGCGACCAGCGCGTCGAGCGCTGGTACACGCTCAGGGCCCGCGACGGCGCCACGGCCGCGGACCTACGCGAGGCGTTCGTCCGCAGCGTCCAGCGGCGCACCGTCTCCGACGTGCCGATCGGCGTCTGCCTCTCCGGCGGCATCGATTCGTCGGCCATCACCTCCGTGCTCGACGCCTGCCTGGCCGAGCCGTTCAACACGTATTCGCTGGTCGTGCCGGGAAGCCCGATGGACGAGAGCCGGTACATCGACGAGATGGCCCGGCACGCGCGGATCCGCACGCAGAAGACGACCATCGAGCCGGCCGTCTTCCTGGACGACCTGCGGGACTTCGTCGTCGCCATGGAGGAGCCCGTGACCGGCCTGAGCGCCTACGCCCAGTACCGGGTGTTCCACCTGGCCCACGAGCACCGGGCCAAGGTCCTCCTGGACGGGCAGGGCGGCGACGAGATCCTGGCCGGATACGTCTACTACTTCGGCTACCGCTTCTGGGAACTGTTCGCCCGGCTGCGCTGGTTGAAGCTGGCCTCGGAGATGTGGCGCGTCCGCCGGCACATGCACACGCTGTTTCCGCATGCCATGTTCGCCTTTCTGGCGGCGCCGGGCTTCGTGCGGCACGCGGCCTGGCGGCGCCGCATCTGCCCGTGGATCGATCACGATTACCTTGAGCGGACCTGCGGCGACGCGATGGACCCGCGGTGGAAGCGGCAGACGGTCGGCGAGAGTCTGCGGCAGACACTCAGCTCGACGTCCATTCCGCACAACCTGGTCTGGGAAGACAAGAGCTCCATGCGATGGAGCATCGAGAGTCGCGTGCCGTTCCTCGACGTCGACGTGGTCGAGACGGCCATGGGGCTCGAGACCGACGACCTGCTCTGTCGCGGCGAGACCAAGGTCGCGTTCAAGCGGGCCATGGCCGACCTGTTGCCCGAGGCCATTGCCGCACGCAAGGACAAGGTCGGCTTCGAGGCCCCGACCGACCTGCTCTTCCGCGACGCCGGCGTGGCGGCGATGCTTCGCGAGGTGGTCGGCTCGGCGCCGTTTGCCGCCAGACCCTACTGGCGGGCCGATCGCCTGCGGCGAATGCTCGACGATCATCTGGCCGGCCGGCGCGAGGCCGGCGAGACCCTGTGGAAATGCGTGAACCTGGAACTGTGGTTCAGGGAGTTCTTTGACGGCGCCGGGAGCCAAAGCGGCGAATGACCACCAGCTACGAAGAGCGGTTCGACGACTACTATCGCACCGAGTGGCGGCACGATGCCGGCGTCCGGGGCGAGGACCTGCTGCTCGACCACTACCCGTACTCGGTGCGCGTCCGCCTGCCCCAGGGGGGCTGGTGGCTCGAGTTGGGAGTCGGCACGGGCCGCGTCGTCTGGTATCATCGCCGCACGCTCCAGGAGCGGGGCGCGACCTGCGTGGGCGTCGATACCAGCCCGGCGGCCGTTGACCGGCTTCGCCGCACGCTGGGCGGCGTGCCGCTTCACGCGGTGCGCGGCGACATACACCGGCTGCCGTTCGCGCCGGGGTCGTTCGACTGCATCACGCTGTTCGGCACGTTGCAGGCCGTCGACAGGGACCGGCGGATCGACGCGGTGGCCGAGATGACGGACCTTCTGGCCGACGGCGGCCGCCTGGGGTTCTCGGTTCACCCGCCGTCGCTGCTGGAGCTGATCCGTTGTCTGGCGTCGCCGCGCGATTTCAGGAACATCACGTCCGGGCGATGGCTTCGCCGGGAGCTGGGCCGGAGACGTCTGGCGTTCACGCTCGAGAAGCACCGCGTGTTCGTGATTCCCAAGAAGCTCCTGTCGCTCCTGGGCATGAGGCTGCCCGTGTGGTTCGGTTTCTCGGAGTTCCGCAGCGGCCGCCTGACGCGGGCCGCGACCTGGCTGTTCCGCCGTTGCCTGCCGTTTCTGACCTTCGGCCACTGGTGGGTCTGGGTCGAGAAACCTGCCCCGGCGCCGACGAAGGAGGTCCCAGGCTGAGATGCCAACGCGTTCCAG
>Ga0272441_10004070_pt1 | contig 26986 bp, 23 predicted proteins | sample SSMProp6N_FD_193582 | JGI IMG/M metagenome (GOLD analysis project Ga0272441, IMG submission 193582) | Marine sediment archaeal communities from Little Sippewissett salt marsh, Falmouth, MA, United States - SSM-Prop-6N | ecosystem: Environmental > Aquatic > Marine > Wetlands > Sediment ... | reverse complement strand
TTGCACTGATTTATAGGCAGAAGACTCAAATCCCAGTATGGGTTTCGCCCACATAAATCCTTGAGCCGGTTATTTGCCTTTCATCCCCGCAGCAAGCTGCGGGGTATTCGATAAAAACAAAGCATAGAGGTTCAATGCCAACAGAAACACAATCCGGTTTTCCCCGCAGTCCGAGATTGCTCAAAGGGGGTCTTGCCATGTACGACACCCAGGACGTGGGGCCCCAGCCAAGCAGGCTGATTGTATTCCAGTACAACCCGGACCAGCTCAGGCGGACACTTGCCACCCGGGCGCCGCCCAGCGAGCCGAGCAATACGGGCGGCGCAAGAGAGGACGTGATGCGGGTGATGGGCCCTCCTGTGGAGACGATCACCCTCACCGTGGTGCTGAACGCTGCAGACCAGCTAGCCCTGCCGGACCAGAATGAGACCACAGTCGAACACGGCCTCCATCCGACGCTTGCCACCCTGGAGATGCTGCTCTACCCGCCCGCATCCAGGGCCGAGGAGATCGAGCGCATGGCAGAACAGGGCGAGGTGCAGATGAGCCCCGCTGATCTGCCCCTGACGCTTCTGGTCTGGGGGCAATCTCGGGTGGTTCCCGTCCTCTTGACCAGCTTCACAGTCACGGAAGAGGCGTTCGACCAGAACTTAAACCCCATCCTGGCCAAGGTGGAGCTTGGAATGAAGGTCTTAACTTACATGGAGTTTCCGGAACGAAGCCTTGCCCGTGACGCCTTCATCTCCTACCAGAGGGAAAAAGAGAACCTGGCCGGAGAGTATCAGTACGGAGGAGACGACAGCCGGGTCAGGGCGCTCTTGCCTGGTGGTACTGCCCAAAGAAGGTAAAGGAGGTAAACGTGTTCTTCATAGGAAGCCGCTATGAGAAGGTGGAATCGCATCAGATCACCGACGATGACGGCAGGGTAATTCGCTACAAGAAGGTTCGTTTCATCCCGGTGACAAGAGCAAAAATGGGGCACATGGTGGTCCAGGGAGATCGACTGGACAACATAGCTCACCGCTATTACCGAGACCCAGAACGGTTCTGGCGCATCTGCGATGCCAACTCGGCCATGTGGCCAGACGACCTAATTGCAGAGGCTGGAAAGATCATCTTGATTCCACGCTCAGAGGAATGAAGCCGTGCCTGCCGTATCTTATAGGCTGTTCATCGATGGGGGGCCTGCAAGCGAAGATCTGCTGGCGGCAGTCCAGCAGATCGAGGTGGAAGATCACGCCCGGATGGCTGATATGCTCCGGATCCAACTGGCCATAAGCGTCCAGGAGGGCGGAACCGGCTGGACCGTCCTCGACGAGGACCTTTTTTGCAGGCTTGCGAACATAAAAGTTGAAGTCACTGTGGGAAGCCGCCTGACGGCGCAACTAATCGACGCCTACGTCATCGAGACAAGCATCCAGTTCTCCAACGAGCCAGGAAAATCTGTCTTGACCGTGATGGCAATGGACCCTGCCGTGCTCATGAACCTGGATGAAAAGATCAGACCCTGGCCAAACATGGCTGATAGCGATATCGCCTCTGCCATCTTTGGTGATTACGGCTTTTCCCCCGACGTGGAAGGGACTGAACCGTCCCGCCAGGAGGTAGATTCGACCACCATCCAGCGAGGCACAGATATTCAATTTCTCCAGGAACTCGCCCATAGAAACGGCTATGAGTGTTACGTTCAGTTAAACCCTCAAGATGGGTCCACAGAAGGTCACTTCCACAGACCGCGCGTGGATGAAACGCCTCAGGGCGTGCTCACTGTAAACATGGGCCCTCGCACCAACGTGAACTCTTTTACGTCTCGTTACGATATGCTGCGCCCGGTCACGGCTCAGGTCACCGGCCTTGACATCGAGACAAAATCAGACCAGGCCGTAAACGTGGAGAGCTCCGCCCTGTCAAATCTTGGCGGCGAGTCTGTGATCAACGGCGATCGGCCGCGCAGGGTTCTTCTCAGCCAGACGGGCCTTGCTCAGACTGGCGAGCTGCAGACCATGGCCCAGGCTCTGGTAGACCAGTCCTCCTGGGCCATCTTGGCCGAAGGAGAGCTGAACACCGTGGCTTATGGTGACGTACTGCGGGCCAAAAGTCCCGTGCTGGTGAGGGGTGTTGGCAGGCAGTTCAGCGGCACGTATTATGTTGAAAAAGTGCTACACGCCATAACAGGAGATGGCTATGTCCAGCGCTTTTCCCTGCGCCGAAACGCCCTGGGGTTAACCAGGAGAGAGAACTTCGTTGAGGACAATGCGCTTCCATCCTGATTTTAGAATATTTTATTATAAATAATTTTAGATATTTTTGGGCACGTTTATTGCAATGATTTTTGAACGGGAGGATACGCGCTCTGACGACGAATAGAGAGAGATCTCATGCCCTTTCCAGAGAGGGTGAGCGATATTATGGCAAGCATCGGGGCATAGTCACCGACAACAACGATCCTAAGAATCTGGGACGTATCAAGGCCAGGGTACCAGAGGTGCTCGGGGATGTGGAGACTGGATTTGCTTTGCCCTGTGCCCCTTATGCAGGAGACGAGTCGGGTATATTTGTCGTGCCGCCACCTGGTGCGGGGGTTTGGATAGAGTTTGAGGCAGGCGACGTTTCTCGGCCCATCTGGACTGGATGCTGGTGGGGTGACGGTCAACTGCCCAAAGACAGTCAAGGAGCTGCAGCGACTCCATCGCTAAAAATCATTCGCAGCGAGCAAGGTCTGATGGTTGCCATGAACGACAACAATCAGACCATTACGATGAGCGATGAAAACGGCAACAACATGCTGGAGATCAAGGTACAACAAGGAACTGTCAAGATCAAGGGTTCGGTTAAGGTCGTGGTGGAAGCGCCCCAGATCGAACTGGTGGAAAGCGCCACCCATCCAGTGGTCTTCGGGGACCAGCTGTTGCAGTATCTGAACCAAATTGTACAATTATACCAAACTCACACACATCCGGGTCAAACTGCCTTGGTTCCTGTATCCCCTGCTCCACCAGCCCCGCCCTTGCCACCAGCCAATACTGCACTGCTATCTACGAAGGTCAAGACTGGATGAAGATCTGGAGGTGACGACGATGCCAATGAAACCTGGAGCTTCCGATTCTGAAACGGCATATTCTGATAGCTTGGCAGAGGCCATAGAGAACGCCTTCAAGATGGAATGGATGGCGTCCAAGGGAGAAACTCTTCCTGAGGCTGGAGCGAGCGAGAGGCGGATCCTGTTTGCGGCCATTGCTCAAGGTCTGCTCGATTATCTGAAGGATAATGAGGCGTATTTCAAAAATATTTTTATCAATATTGGTATGCCGCAAATCATTCGGATAGATTCGCCTCATATCGAGCTCGACCCTTCATCTGGGGGAAGTTCCACCAGCGTGACAGTAAGAGGTATATTTTTCGAGAGGGATCAAACTGTGACCGTCACCTGGGACGATCCAAAAAACGAGTATCAATTTGAGGTCGATGACAACGGTACTTTTGAGAATACTGTCACCCCTCCAGATCAGGCTGAATCCGGTAGGCACATCGTGGAAGCGCGTGACGAATATGGCCATGTCGCCCTGGCGATGTTCACCAAAGACTGAAAAGTTAGGAGTGTGATGCTTATGAACGCACGTTATCTGGACCACCCTTTTCATTTCGACGGCAAAGGCCGGACGGCCACCACAGATGTTGACGATCACGTGCGAGACATGATCTATCAGGTGTTGTTCACAAACCCCGGTGAACGGGTCAACAGGCCAGACTTTGGTTGTGGCCTGATGCAGCTGGCGTTCATGCCCAACAGCGATCTGCTTGCCACTGCAACTCAGTTTCTGGTGCAAGGTGCCCTCCAGCACTGGTTGGCAGATATCATTCAGGTGGAACGATTACAGATCGCCAGTGAAGACGAACGTCTGATAGTGGATGTTGTCTACGTGCGATTGGACAATGGCGAACGTGTGCAAGATCAATTTGCCAAATCCATCGGAAGTGTATAGGTATAACTATGTCCCATTACCGAGATTTAGTCTGTGATAAAGAGACCCGAAGATGGCAGAATATCTCAAACGGCATAGACTACATCGAGGTATCTGCTGAAAGCCTGGATGCTCAAAGGCGTCTTCACATCCATTTTCTTAAGGATCCATTAGAAGAGCTAGTAGACCATCCAGAGAAATTCTGCATAAAAGGTGGAGTCCGGGTCCAGAATATCGAAGTTCTCAGCGTCGAGAAGGAAGATGAACACTTGGTTGTGGAGACCGATCAAGCTGGAGACTTTTCCATCTACACTCTTGTCATCGATAGTCAGGAACTGGACAGGGCATATTCCCAATGCGATTTCAGCTTCAAGGCGGGCTGTCCCAGTCGCTTCGACTGTAAAACCCAGCAAGTTTGTCCGACAGAGCCGCGCGTCGAGATGCCCATCGATTACATGGCCAAGGACTATGCAAGCTTCCGCCAGGCTTTGATCGACCTCATACCGACACTAGTGCCCGACTGGACAGAACGACACGAGGCCGATCTTGGCATAACTTTGTTGGAACTGCTCGCTTACGTGGGCGACCGTTTGAGCTACTATCAGGATGCAGTGGCCAATGAAGCCTACCTGAACACCGCTCGTCAAAGGGTTTCTGTCCGGCGACATGCCCGGTTGATCGACTACCGCATGCACGATGGCGTTAGCGCCCGTGCTTTCGTTCATTTCAATGTCCGCCGCCCATCGAACATTATACCCAAAGAGCCTCAGATCGTGCTTAAGGGAACCCAGATCCTCTCTCGTATCGATGTGCCTTTGGGCGCGGAAACCAGCACACCAGAACCGGTCATTCTCGCCGCCCAGAGGAAAGAAGCGCTATCTGCTGCGGATGTGGTCTTTGAGACGATCGAAGATGTCACTCTAGACGCCAGTCTAAACCAGATTCGTATCCATACCTGGGAAAACCAAAATTGCTGCTTGTCTCGGGGCGCTACCACTGTGGATCTGGTAGGCGACGATTTAACTGGCCATCTTCGTCTTCATAAAGGCGATTTTCTGCTATTTGAAGAGGTCAGAGGCATTAAAACCGGGCAAGAGGAAGATGCAGATCCTGCTCACAGGCAGGTAGTAAGGTTAACTGAAGATCCTTTGCAGATCGAGGATCCTATCTCTAATCAGCTCATCACAAGGATCAAGTGGGGCCTGGCAGATGCGCTGAAATATCCCTTTTGCATCTCTACAGTGCTGGGAGATGGCAGCGTCGTTGATGATGTAAGCGTGGCTCGGGGTAACCTGGTGCTTGCAGATCATGGCCATCAGGTCGTAGATGAACAGCATAAAGGGCCAAAGACGCCTGCAAATTCGCGCCAATGGCGAGCTCATCGTTTTCGGCTCAAGGAAGGTCCACTTGGATTTTGCATCAAGCCGAAAGCTGATGACTCTGTGAGCGATCTGTTCAACTCTGACCCTCAAAAGGCCGAACCACAAGTGCTCGATTTAAAAATTTCTGGCACAAGCGGCTGGAAACAAACCATGCCCGATCTGATGAACAGCGATCCTTTCGATCCCCACTTTACGGTTGAGACTGATAACGAGGGTCTGGCCTTAATCCGCTTTGGCGACGGCAAATATGGAATGCGCCCACCTTACGAATCTGACATCCAAGTCACCTACCGAGTGGGCGTGGGCAGAAGTGGTAACGTGGGTTCGGAATCTTTGGTGCACATCATAGAACCAGAAAAAATACCAGTCACGAAACCTGATGACATCTACACCTTACCCGAAATATCTATAATTCGAAATCCATTGCCATCTTGGGGTGGCACCGATCCAGAACTCATAGAAAAGGTGAAACATCTGGCACCTGCAGCGTTCCATGCAGAACAGCTCAGGGCGGTAACAGAAGACGACTATGCAAGGGTCGCGGAAAAACATCCCCTAGTTTCCAAGGCCATCGCCACCTTTCGGTGGACCGGAAGCTGGCATACTGTTTTCATCAGCATAGATCCCCTTGGCCAAGCAGAGGTGACCCCTGATCTTAAGGAAAATGTGCAGGATTGGGTTGCAGGTTATGTTCAGGTGGGCTACGATCTGGTTATCAGCCCACCCAAATATGTACCACTCAATATCGAGATGGATGTGTGCGTGTCACCGAGCCACTTCCGTTCTGATGTAGAGGCGACGTTGCTTGCAGAACTCAGCAACCAATCGCTCCTTAATGGGACACGTGGCTTCTTTCATCCAGACAACTTCACTTTTAATCAGCCACTCTATTTGAGCCAGCTTTATGCCGCTGTCGAAAAGGTTGAGGGAGTCGATTCAGCGGTGATCACCAAATTCCAACGATTTGCCAAAACATCCAAAAATGAACTCGATCGGGGCTACATATCGGCGGATCGGCTGGAAATTTTCCGGTTGGACAACGATCCCAACTTTCCAGAAAACGGCCACTTAATATTGAACATGAGGGGTGGGAAATGAGCCAAGGAGATTTTCCAAAGAAGGATACTTGTGGTTGCTGCCAGACGCCAGCGTTGCCAACTCCAGAAAAGATTGAGAATCGTCCTGGGCTTTCTGCCATCAAATATCGAATTGGAACGTATGGCAGCTTTCGTCAATCGATGTTGGAAGCGATCTCATCATATAGATCTGAGAGTGGTGGGAACCCAGTTTTTAAAAACTGGACCGCCCGTACCAGCGACGATTATGGCATTGCCTTGTTGGAAATGTGGGCTTACTTGGGAGATATTCTGACTTTCTATCAGGAACGAATAGCTAACGAGGCTTTCCTGAGAACTGCCATTCTAAGAGAGTCGGTGATACAAATATCTGCACTTTTGGACTACAAGCTCGCACCCGGCATGGCTGCTACCACCTATCTTGCCTTCACCTTGGAGAAGGACAAGCAGGTGGATATACCGGTCAGACTGCGGGTACAGAGCGTGCCAGGTCAAGGGGAAAAACCACAGAAGTTCGAGACGGCAGAGGCGGTAACGACATTTTCCAGCCTGAATGAGATCGGCCTGCGGACCACAGAACCGTATAATTTGGACGCGGGTTCGACCAAAGCCGTCGTGAAAGGGACCAATACCGGCCTCAAAATAGGCGATTACATTCTGGCAGTTGGTGAAGAGCGAGAGAAAGACCCTGGCGATGAGCACTGGGATATACGTCGATTGATTGACGTGCAGGTGGACCCACAAAGACAGAACACTTCTATTCGGTGGTCAGAGGGGTTAGGGTACAAGCTGGTACCAGGATCTGTGGCGGCCAATCCAAAATTGTTCGTCTTTCGATTACAGGTGTGGCCCTTTGGTTATAACGCACCTGACTGGAACTTTTTGCCTCCGAGTCTCAGAGACGCTAACGATCAAGACGCACCATATAAATACAATTGGAACAATAAGTTCTTGCCAGAGGATGAGGAGTGCCGTAATCAGATATTTTTGGATGATGTTTATGGCACCATTCACTCAGGCAGCTGGATAGCTCTGGCAACCGTCAAATCCTCCAAAAAAAAGTTCTCTAGATATACAGAATTGTACCGGGTCAAGGAGGTAGCCGAGACGGTCCAAATCGGATATACCCTGGCTTCCAAGGTCACTTTGCTGACAGTAGATGACCTAGAAACGATGCGTGAAGGTAGAAAAGTGATTGAGCCAGAGAATATCACTTGCTTCCCCTTGAAAGGAACATCGATCTTGGCCCAGAGCGAGTTGATGGAACAAGCAGATAGGCCGATTCGTGATCCAGTTTTCGGAAACCGCTTGGTTTTAGATGGGTATTACCCAGATCTGCAATCTGGAAGGACGATGATTTTGGTGGGAGAATTAGCCGAAAAGTCCGCTGAATATGGCACTGAAGTAATTCAAGTGGATCATGTCGAACATAACGATATTCTGACAGAGACTGTCCTGATCCTGAAAAAATATCTTTTAGATATATATAATGTTGAGACTGTAAAAATCTATGGAAATGTAGCCAAGGCCACCCATGGTGAAACGGTATTCGACGAGGTTCTGGGCAGTGGCGACGCTTCAATCGAATTCCAATCATTTCAATTCGGAAAATCACCTGTTACCTTTGTGCCTCAACCTGGCGCGATTTGTGGCGCAGCCAACACCTTACAACTGCGAGTCGACGGTGTACTGTGGCACGAGACGAGCACCCGTTACGGACACAATGGGAATGAACAAATCTATACAGTCACGATAGACAACGACAACAAGATGACTGCCCAGTTTGGGGACGGGGTCAACGGGGCCCGTCTGCTCAGCGGTCGCAACAACGTAACGGCAACCTATCGTCAGGGCCTGGGGAAAGTGGGCAACGTAAAGGCGAACTCTTTAGCCACACTTTTGGATCGCCCGGTTGGCCTCAAGAGCGTAACAAATCTGGTTAGCGCGCAAGGTGGCGCTGATCCGGAAACTTTGGACGCTGCCAGATTTAACGCACCCAATACTGTGCGAACCTTTGGGCGTATCGTCTCTTTGCGGGACTTCGAAGACGCAGCCAGGGAATATGCAGGTGTATCCAAGGCTCGGGCAAGCTGGATGTGGGACGGTGAAGAGCAGGTGGTTCACCTAACCGTTGCCGGAGACGGCGGCGCAGAGATTGAGGGTGAGGTAAAGAAGAACCTGCTAGGTTACTTAGACGCCCGCAGAGATCGTAACCGAAATTTAAAGGTAGAAACCTATCGAAAGGCTCCCGTATCTGTCGACGTCATCATACAGGTGCATCCTGATTACAGGGACGAAGACGTGCAAAAGGCGACAAAAAGCGCATTGAGATCTTATTTTGCCTTTGAGAACCTGAGTCTGGGCCAATCTATCCATTTGAGCGACGTTTATCGAGTTATTCAAGGTGCGGATGGATTAGTAGCCGCGAAACTTAATTTATTCCGATTCAAAAATGGTTCAGACACAGAAAAGAAGGGCTTGCCCTCAAACAAATTGGTACATGACCATCTGCCGATCTTCTCCACGGAGTTGGCGGTCATTGGAACGTTCGCCTCTGATGTTGTTGTGGACGTTGGGATGGTACGATCATGAGCGAAAAGAAGATAGTTGATTTGTATGAGCTGTTGCCTGCGTTATATCGGCTGGAAGATGCGGAACAGGACTACAAATTGGGCTCTTTTCTGGATATAATCTCCGATCAGGTTGAGGTTATCAAGCGAGATATCGATGGCCTCTGGGACGATTTCTTCATCGAAACCTGTGCTGATTGGGTTGTTCCCTACATTGGCGACCTGGTGGCCAACAATCCAATGCACGAGGTTGCGCAGCGTCGTCGGGTCGACGTCGCTAAAACCATCTATTATCGCCGACGAAAAGGTACTCTTCCAATGCTCGAAGAGCTAGCAAGAGACGTTACTGGCTGGGGCGCTCATGCGGTGGCCTTTTTTGAGCTTTTGAGCTGGACGCAGAACTTGAACCATCTGCGATACCAAATGGCACCTAATCCAGGATCATTCAACCCCAACGTAGTGACCAGGGTTGGCTCTGTAAACCTGCGAAATGTAGACGCTCTGGATAGACTGGATGGACCATTTGATAAAACGAGCCACACGGTAGATGTGCGATCCATCGATCAGATCGAGGGGTGGTATAACATTCGCAAGGTGGGGTTTTTCCTATGGCGCCTCGGGAGTTATCCTTGGGGAATGGTAGTAGATGCAGACGAGGCCGAAAACGTGTCCGACGATTTGGTTCAGGCACGCAAATCAACCGTAGATTACGGGTATTATTTCAATCCTTTAGGTGGTTCGTTGCCTTTGTTCAATAATCCGAATTGTGAGACCGAAAAGATGGGTCCAGAAACTGAAATTCACCTTCCTGGGTTCATTCGGCCGCTCGCTCTCGCCTTAGACCTGGAACGTTGCCGGCAAGCGGCCGAGACCGGCAAAGAGCCAAAGAGCGATTATTATGGAAAAAATTTGAGCTTTTACATCAAGAAAGATGAGGATGAGATCCAGCCAGAATCCATCATTTGTATGGACTTAAGTGATAATTGGGTGCAACCACCCAATGAAATCACTTACAAAGATAAACGCGGTAATAACAAATCCATTTATATAGACGCGGCCGTAGACGTGCGTTCTGGGCGCATTGCCTTTGCGGAGAACAAGACGCCAAAAGAGGGAGTTAAAGTATCGTTCCACTACGGCTTCAGCGCCGACCTTGGTGGCGGTCCTTATGAGCGCAGAGATACGTTGACAAATTCCGAACTTGCAGAATTGGAGATTACAGTATCCAAATATGGCCTAATAGAAGACTCAGTACCAACAATCCAGCAGGCGCTAGACAACTGGAAAAACGGTGGGAAGCTTAACTGCATTATCACTATCGCAGACAATGCGACCTATGAAGAGGCAATCTCTATCGAACTGACAGAGGGAAAATGGCTGGCGATCCAAGCTGCCAATCAAAAACGTCCAAGCTTGATTCTCGCCGGTTCCGGCATCCTTGAAGCAGAGGGCCAACCTGGTGCAGGGCTGGTCTTAAACGGTCTATTGATCAAAGGTGCAATTAGTGCAGATGAGCGCGTGGAAGAGCTGAGCATCGTGCATTCCACGCTGGTTCTGGGTCGAGGCCTAGACGAGGAGGGACTGCCTCGAGAACCAGACAAACCAAGTGTGACCGCCGACGATAATAACAACCGGCTCCATCTGAAGATAGACCATAGTATCGTTGGGGCGCTCCATCTTCCGGCTGGTATGGCGGCCCTTTCGGTCAGTGATAGCATCATCGATGGTTGCGAGGATGATCATCTTGCCATTGGTTCAACTGACGGAGGTGACAAAACAGGTCCACCTACAATGTTGGAGAGAACTACAGTATTCGGTATGGTCAATGTCAAGGAACTTGTCTTCGTCTCAAATGTTATTTTTAAGGATTTGGTTTCGGTAGCGCGGCACCAGGCAGGTTGTGTGCGGTTCAGCTATGTTCCGGAGGGATCTCAAACGCCGCGTCGCTACCGTTGCCAGCCAGATATGGCTATTGATCAAAGGGCTAAGGGCCTTGATCTGGAATCTGCAAACGATCTTCCACAAATTGAAAAAAACATGATCTTAGAACGTATAAAGCCAAAATTCACATCGATTCACTGTGGAGATCCTGCTTATGCACAGCTTAGCCTGAACTGTGCAGAGGAGATTCGTAGTGGTGCTGAAAATCGATCGGAGATGGGCGTTTTCAGCAGCCTGAAACAGCCACAGCGTGAGTCGAATCTGCGCATTCGTCTCGAAGAATACCTGCCTTTTGGTCTGGAGGCGGGATTTGTCTACGTAACTTGATGTGGTGGGAAAATAATGAAAGGTGATTTTACCCGGAACACATTCCAGCCCGATAAACATTACAGAAGCGTGCGGATGCAGCAGGGCCGCGTGCAACTAGATGCTGACTGGAACGAACAAGCTGAGATCTACGAACATCTTGACCAAATCATATCAAAGGACATAGTCGGCATCCAAGGAACTCCAATAAACGATAGTGGTTTTAAAATTAGTGTTATAAATGGCGCTGATGATTTTGATCTTAGCATATCTCCAGGTCGCATTTACGTAGATGGGATCCTGTGTGAACTGGAAGAAAATGCCACTTATTGGAACCAACCGGATTTCATCAATCCGCCACTTATAACTCGTCCAGGAATTAGTCGTGTGGACCTGGTATATCTGGACGTATGGCAACGTCACATTACCACCATAGAAGATCCAGATATCAAAGAGGTGGCGCTTGGCGGTCCGGATACTTGTACTCGCATCAAGACGGTATGGCAAGTGAAGTTGCTGGAAAATATTAGAATAGTGGGTTGCAACAAGATCCCTGGATTCGACATGCTAATTCCACCAACAAACGCTCAACTCAGCACGAGAGTGGATCCCACAATTATCTCCAAAGACCCTTGCATAATCGCCCCAGACAGTGGCTACCGTGGCCTGGAGAACCATCTTTACCGTTTGGAGATTCACGATGTCAATGATTCTGGCGCTGCAACTTTCAAGTGGTCCAGGGATAACGGTTCAGTGGTATTCCCTATTGAGGAATTTAACCCAAGTAATTCAAATGAAGTTAAGTTAAAGCTCCTGGGCCAAGACCAGGCGTTAACTTTGCACAAGGGTGATTGGGTTGAAGTGCTGGGAGACGAGACCGAGTTAAAAGGAGATCCAGGTACTCTGGCGCGTATTGAGACCATAAATGAGCGGGAGCTTACGCTGAGCGAAAATGTCTCCACACATGAGGGTGAAGGGCACCCAAAGGTGCGCCGTTGGGATAATCAAAAGATGTCCTCTGCGGGTTTGGATGGTGGCATTCCTGTAGTGGAAAATACGTGGATTGATCTGGAAGAGGGCATTCAGGTATGTTTCAATCCCGGTGGAACATACAATACAGGCGACTATTGGGTTTTTGCAGCTCGAACGGTTACAAATGACGTGGAGCAATTGAAAAGTGCTTCTCCAAACGGTATTATCCATCATTATTGCGCCCTCACGTTAGTAAATTGGATTGAAAATACTTCAAATATTATGGTGCCTGCCGTCAAAGATTATCGCCAACAATTTCTACCACTCAACGAGCTAACCAATGAGGTTATTAGAAGAGGGAAAGGCAAATGCACATATCTCATAGCCCAATCTGAATGTTGGGTGGATCAACTTAAAGATGTTGTTAACAATATATCTAAAAACAATCTTAATGCAAAAATCTGCTTTCAAGTCGGAGAATATAAGCTTAGTGAATCGATAACATTCGAGAACTGTGGTCATATCAGAATCAGTGGGTGTGGTCCTGGAACTCGAATCGTTGCTTCTAATGCAGAAATCGTTTTTAAGTTTGAAACGTGCGAAAGTGTCTCGATCCAAGGATTGTACGCAGAAAGTGGTATGGCTGGTTTTAAGGATAATGCTAATCTAAATCATTTAAATGGAACGCTGACTTTTTGCAAGTGTCCAACGGTGGTGGTCAAGGACGTTGAATTGAGGTGTGCTGCAGGTACCAGACGCGATGCGACTTGTATTACTGTGCGACCGATCCAAAATGGGGTGCAAGATACTGCCCAAAAGTCGGCCGATTTGGTGAAAATCCGTGACTGCAACTTGCATGTGGGCCATCAACAAGTAGGAATTTTATTGATTAACACTTTGAGGTCTATCGTTGAGAGTAATCAGATCCAAGTAGACGATGAATCTACTAAACTCACCTTAGATGATCTTATTAAGAATAACAGTTACCGATCTGCGATTCGAAAGCATATAATCAGAAATGTTTTTCTTGGCGAATCTAGCTCAGAATCGCCACAGAGTGTATATCTAGAGACGGGACAAGCAAAAATTCGTTTTAATACACACCCAGATTTGACTGAAGTTTGGAACGATTATGCCTCAATAAACACTGAGTTTCGTAGTGATCTAGATTTACTTAGAAACATAAAGAAAGTTGTCGATGAAGCCCTTCTCAATCGAGGTGTTGTTTCAGGTGATCAATACCAATTCAAGAATTTTTACGATAAACTCTCTGAAGAACATCAAATATTTGGGTCACAAGGCGTTGTAGTTGGGGGGGCGAGTGCAAGAGACGTTCGCATTTTGAATAATAATATCAAAGGTTTTGTGCAGGGTGTCCATGTTGGACTCAGCGGCGTGGGGGATGGCAAAAACGAGTTTGAAAGCGCTGGAACTGTTCGTGTATCGGATAATAACTTAGAAATCTCATTGCTTCTTGGAGTACGTGACCGTCATGGGATATTCATCGGTAATTGTGATAGTCTGATTGTAGAGAACAATTACGTTGAGGTGATTCGGTCTAATTTAGCGTCAGATATGGAAATAGAGGGCATACGCATTTATGGATACTTTGGACGGATGATTGTTGTAAAGCAGAATCATTTGGTAAGTACTAATGTTGGTGTCCGCGTTGTATCATTGAACACGTTGGAAAATAATTCCCTGTGGTATGTAGCCTATAACATTGCACCAGATGCCGATTTTGTAGTCGATCCTGAGGATGAAATACAAGTTAAAAACAACTACAGTTGATTAGATCATTCTCTAAAGATGCCTTGTACCTTGGTGAAAAAGAGTTAAGTTTATTTACTAGAGATGAAATAATATGAAAGGTGGATCGCGAGATTGCTCGCCATGGTGGCAGGTCTCTGGGTCGTTGCAAGTCTTCGGATCAGGTCTTTGGACCGTTACAGATCTTCGGATCAGGTCTTTAGGCTGGGGGGTTCGAGTCCCCCTTCGCTATTTCGCGATCCCCGTCAAAAACGCCCGTGAGCCTTGGTGGCGTACACCCGAAACGTGAAAAATCAATATAAATTTTTATAGTCAGGTCACCATCTCACACCTCACTTTTTTATCCTTCCAAGATACGTCGACTCTTATCCTTTCGGTCACAGACTCTCTGGCGGGCACTTCAACCTCATGCTCGCCAAGATTAGTTCCTTGCGAGCTTGTCAACTTCAGGACTGCAACGCCGTCGGCATCGCCAGAATTAGTGAGGTTTGCGAAACAGTCGACAAACCAGCCCCTTCCAGAAAGCCAGCCGATTCGAATGACGTCTCTTGTATAAAAACCGTTCAGAACGATCTTTGGCTCTGCTATCGGTTCAGACTCGTTTGGCGCAATCTCTGGGGCGGCTGGAACTGATCCTGACCCTGCCGCCGTCATGTCGCCATTTTCTGTGCCCTGTTCAATTGGGAGAACGGGCTCGATCATTGAGCCAGAAGAGTCTGTTGAGATCTTGATCCCAGCCGTGAATGTGGGCGCCCATTCTGGATCTTCTGGCGGATCTGATTTGAAGATCACCCGCCAGGACTCGTCGGTCAGCCTTTCGCTCATCGGCTGCTTGAACTCGTAGTAGCTGAAGACGGGACCTGCGCCGAGGAGGATTCTGCCGTCAGGGACCTTGTAAGCCACGGCCATCAACCTGACATAACCTACACCTTCTTCCAATACAAGACCACTGTTTGGATCTGTGTGGACATCGGCCACTATCGTCGTCTTTTTTGAGGCATCGTCTACATTGGTGACCATGCCTTCCAAAGAGTCTCCAAACTCATTTATGAAGCGATAGTCGTCATCACTCAGTTCTCTATTTTCAAGCTCGGCAAGAGATATCTGAACGAGCCTTGCGAGCGTGCTTTCTAAACAGTCCAGCCTGCGCCTCGCCTCGGGATCGAGAAGTCCCATATCATCCAGGTTCTGGTTCGTCATCCTTGTGAGCGAAAGAAGCCTTATGTAGAACTCGGGTACCGGTTCCACGTAACCTGGAACCAACTTTGGTTCGGTGGGCATTCCGGTCCCGACAAAGGTGTAGCTCTGTTTTGCGTAGAGAATCGTATCGTGCCTAAGTTCAGTCCAAGAAGCAAGCGAGGTGGTCAGTTCTTTGTCCTGCCAGGCCTCGGTCTGCATGAACGTCGGGTATCCCAAGTTATGTGTTGCCAGCAAGGGCTTTAGGGAATAGAGCCAAGACCAGTAAAGGTTTCTCTTCCAGTCTTCTTCAGAAAACGCGGCAAACTCTTCTTCCAATTTTACGCGCTGGGCTTCGTAGTTGGAGTAGTCTGAGTCGCCCAATTCATCAAGAAGAACTTTAGCCCTTTCTGAACCCAAGAGAGCCATAACGTCAAGGCCTCTTGGGAAATGGCGGCCGAACTGGCCTTGCGTGAAAGCCATTTCCTGGCCGGTATAATCACCTGCATAGGGGAAGACCAGGTTCTGGAAAATGTAGGAATCTGGAACAAACCTTTGGCCCATGAACCTGAAACCTGCGGTTGCAGAAAGACACTGGTCGGCTTGCTCTTTGGTGCTGAGGTAATCGATCGTGCATGCCTCAGACCCCGCGCCAGTTCCACCGTAGATCAAGGGCGTTCTGTAGAGTGCAAGGACGTTTTTCAACTTTCCGACATCTTCCTGTGACATGTGTTTGGCCAGGAACGTTCTGTCGAAGAGGCCGTTGAGAGCTTCGTTATATTCGTAAGGACCAAGATCATCAGAATAGCCCACATAAAATGAGGTCACGTCGTAGATCCGATCCCAAAGTTCCATCGAATCAGGATCACTCGCAAGGTTTTGGGCGATCATGCAAGCCTCAATGGTCTGGATCGTTGCGTTCTCTTCGGATACGATGCAGCTACTTTCACACCCTTTCAAAAGGAAGCTCATCCGGCCATACCACATCATCGCCTGAAAGTAGTTCTTAAGACGCTCAGATCGGGTGTAATGGCCGCGGGGGACGTATTGAGAATAGTCTTCATTGTATCCGAAAATTGGCGACTTAGAAAAGCCCGAATTTCCTCGGATCAGATCGAGTTCTCGGGCGACTTCGTCTTCTACCTGCGCGGGAACTTCGAATCTGTATCGTTCAAAGTCTTCCCCTCTGGAGTAAGGGTATCCTCCCTCGAAGTTGTACTCGCTACATTCCCATTCGCCGCCTTGGCATATCTGGTCTTTTCGAGGCTCAAGAAGTTTCAGGCCTACAGAGAAAAAGGCCATGTTTCTCCTCGCAGCTTCCTTGGCATCACCAGTTGAGGATCTGTAATCTTCTTTGGACTTTGCCAGCATGGCTTCACTAATTTGCCAAAGGTCGTCGTAGAAATGGACCTCTTCGATCGACCTTAAAGTATCGTCGAACTGGATATGGTAAAGGTGAAGGAGCGAATCTGTCGTTATGAATATCGGCACTTCAAGCCGTTTGAGCCGATCGTAGGGTCGAGTAATATCTTCTTCGCCAGGAACGAATGGATCTTCCATAACGACGAAGCCGTTTGCACCCAAGATCGAAACGGCGCCTTCGCTCAAAGGTGCCTTGGTGATGAAGTCTTCATAGTTGTTGATCTGATCAGTTGTAAGAGGTAGGTCGTACTGGAGGGCCGCAGGTTCGAAAGCGACGGATCCTGCCAGAGATATGAATGTGATCGCTGTGATCACAAGCCCCATTCTCAGGGCACGTTTGCAGATGGATCGATTTGGCAATAGCATTTCCCCCGTCATCTACAACTCTACCTCAAGTCATAAGAAAGTTTTTGAACGAAATACGCCAAAAACTAATCTTATGCCAGCTCTCGTCAGAATTTCTGATCTTGCCCTTTACCTTCGTTGCCCCAGATGGATCTACTTCGAGTCGATGGGCCACTTGGCCTGGCCAGAATCCAAGAACCTCTTCAATCTGATCCTCAAAGATCTTGTGCTTTCCCTCTCAGACTTTGAAGGCGGAAACCTTGAAACGTGGCTCATCGAAAAGCTGGATCGAGCAGAGGTAGAGCTACCAATCGTCTATGGTGCGATCGATCCCGAAGAGCTGCGCGCAGCATCTGAAGAGATCAAGAAGATCATCCCAGAGATGGCAAGAAAGTTGGAACACAAAATAGGACTCATCTCGCCTTCAGAGGCAGAAGTAGAGCTTCGATCCGATCGGTTGGGCCTTTCTGGAAGGCTCGATCGCTTGGTATTGGGCGAATCGACTTTGCCTTCCATGATAAGAACAGGCCTTCCGCCAGAGACCGGGGTATGGCAGAGCGATCGGCTCAGTCTTGCAGGATACGCCCTCCTCTTGGAAGACGAACGGGGTGAAAGGATCGAGAAGGGTTTGGTCGAGTATCCCCGGGCCGGAGAGATCCGCGAGGTGAATATCAGAGTTGTGGATCGAAGACGGGTGCTGAGAATACGAGATCGGATCCGCCAGATCCGTGACGGAAAGCTTCCAGATCGGCCCAAAAGCGCTCCTTGCGAAGGTTGCCCCTTCGAAGAGAAATGCGAAACCCGGCGCTCGATCGCATCTAGATTCTTCTGAACGGGAAAAGTTTTGCGGCCGCGAGTTTTGTCTTTGTCCGGTCGCGCGCAAGAAGCGTTATATTCGAAGATACAGGTAGGTACTTTTCATGTTCAAGAAGAGGCACGTGCTTTCCATGCGGGAGTTTTCACGAGAAGAGATCGACTCAGTCCTGGATCTGGCCGCGTCTTTGGAGGCTTATGCCCATGGCGGGAAGTGTGACGCACTCTCTGGAAAGATATTGGCCTTGCTCTTCTTTGAGCCCAGCACCAGGACCAGGCTCTCTTTTGAGACTGCCATGATGCGACTTGGCGGAAAAACCTTGAGCCTTGGACCTGCTGAGGGAAGTGCCGTAGCCAAGGGCGAGTCTCTTGCAGATACAGTACGGGTGATTGGGGGCTATGCTGATGCGTTGGTCATAAGACATCCCAAAGAAGGGGCCGCTCGTCTCGCATCCCAATTTTCGCCAGTCCCGGTACTAAATGCGGGCGACGGAGCTGGCCATCATCCTACCCAAACGTTGCTGGATTTGTACACAATCCGAAAGGAGAGCCACCTTGAAGATCTGAAGATCGCTCTCGTGGGCGACTTGAAGTATGGGAGAACCGTTCACTCGTTGGCTTATGCTCTGGCCCTTTACGGCGCAGATATAACCTTGGTCTCACCACCCACTCTCAGGATGCCTCTGCCTATCAAAACCGACCTTGCTGGCAAGGGGACCAAGGTTCGCGAGACTCACGACCTTGACGAGGTTAAGGATGATATGGACGTTCTGTATCTGACCAGAATTCAGAAGGAACGATTCCCCGATCCTCAAGAGTACAAGAAAGTGGCTCAAAGCTACAGGATAACGCCCGAAAGCTTGGAAGGGGTCAAGGATGACTTGATAATAATGCACCCTCTGCCCCGAGTAGATGAGATATCGCCCGACATTGATGCGACCAAACACGCGGTCTACTTCAAACAGTCCTTCTACGGAGTGCCGATCAGGATGGCCCTGCTCAAGATGCTAGCTGGTGATGGATTTGAATGAGATGAAATTGAGGGTGACCCCAATCGGGAACGGGACCGTAATAGATCACATACCTGCCGGCCAGGCCCTGAACGTTCTCAAGATTTTGGGTATCTATAACACTACCGAAGCTACAATTAGCGTTCTCATGAACGTAACTGGTAAGCGATCCGGTCGAAAAGACATCGTCAAGGTGGAAGATAGAGAGCTAAAAGAAGGAGAGGTAAACAAGATTGCCTTGATAGCTCCTGGTGCCACCATCAATATCATCCGAGATTGCGAAGTGGTAGAAAAGTACAGGGTGGACATGCCAGATATCATCCAAGGCGTGATCAGGTGTCCCAATCCCAACTGTATATCCAACACCAGCGAGCCCATAAAATCACAGTTCATAGTCAAAAACAAAAACCCAGTAGTCATAAGATGCGCCTACTGCGAGCAGCCTATGTCCGACAATATAGCAGAATACTTAATCTAGGACAGGTACGTATAAGCGGCATCTTAAGACAGTTGCTTAAATTATTACATTAGGATGGGGTTCAATATGATAGTAAATGATGGCGATTTCATCAAGGTAGATTACACAGAGAGCGTTGACGGCGAGGTGATCTCCACTACAGACAAAGATCTGGCGATCGAAAAAGGGTTTTACGAAGAAGGTGCTGAATATGGTCCCAGGATCGTAGTGGTGGGATCAGGTGACATTGTTGAGGGATTCAAAGAAGACCTGATCGGAAAGGAAGTGGGATATTCTGGAAGCGTTGAAGTCCCTTCGGAAAAAGCCTATGGCGAGCGAGATCCAAACAACGTCGAACTCATATCTTTGAACAAGTTCAAGGATGAAAAGCCCGGAATTGGTATGCGGGTTTCCGTGAACGGCAAGATGGGGACCATCACCAGGATGATCGGACGAAAGGCCCGTGTGGATTACAACCATCCGCTTGCTAACAAGGCCATAAAGTACGATTACACCATCACAGAGGCCATTGAAGACCGGCTCGATAAATTGGCCAGCCTTGTTAACCTCTTTGCCAGGGTCGATCTTGCATCCAATATTCTCGAAGGAGACGTCGCCGAGATTGAATCGCCTTGGGAGCTGAACTACTACAAAGAATGGCCCATGATAAGAAGAGGCGTGGCCGAGATGGCGATGCGCCTTTTGGATCTCAAAGAGGTTCGATACGTAGAAAAGCACATTCTGACTCCGACAGTTACTTCTCAAATGGTCTCGCCTCCGTCCAAGTCAGAGCCTGAAACTGAGGGTGAGAAGGCAGAAACAACGGCCGACGTGCCCGCTGAACCTGTAGCAGAAGGCAACGCTAAAGCAGAATCTGGCGAAGTTCAGGCCGAAGAGGAAACGTAAAATTCGTCCAGGGGCTGATCGGAAAAAATCAGCCTCGGGACCTTACCGGCAAGGACAAGTCTCGTGAGAGCCAATTCGTATCGTTAAGCACTAATTCTGGCGAGTGCCGATTAGTGTGGTCGAATTGGACCTCATCTACATTTTCCTACAATGTCATGAAACATTCCATGGAATCTTTGTAATTCTTCAACCTCAAAAGAACATGCATTCTGTTGTTCTTTGCTTGGGTGTAAGTGGATCTGATCTCCAGGGCTTTGTCGTAGTTGTTCAGGGCTTCAGCATACTGGCCTCCGGTTTCGAGGGCCAATCCTTTGGCGTTGTAGGCCAGATAATAATCCGGATCTGCCTCAATGGCGTCGTCATAACACGTTATCGCACCCATGGGATTCCCCGTGGCCATGATGGAAACACCTTTTCTGTAGAGCGCATCTTTGTATGCAGGGTCGATATCAATCGCCTTATCGAAGGCGTTTAAGGACGCCTCAAATTCACCCATACGCTGTTGATAGTAGCCCACCATGTACCAGTAATATTTGCTGTTGGCAGAAAGGTTGGTCGCCTCTAACTCAGCAGCGATCGCACTCGCGTAATCCTTCTGTCTAGAATAGACATCAGCCTTGTTGTGCCAAGCCGAATGACTGTTTGGATCAAGTTCGAGAACTTTATCATAAGATTCAAGTGACTTATTATATGATTTCAGAACCTTCTGAGCATGACCTCTATAAAGCCACGCATTTGTGTAGTTTGCGTCCTGAGCCAATGCCCTGTCAAGGTAGTCGAGGGCCTCTTCATAGTTTTTCTCCCCATAGAGCTTTGTGCCTTTCCAGTACAGGTAGTCTGGCTCTAATTCCGTCTCGTTTGCCGCAAGCGCGATTGTGCAGAGCGCAAAAGTGCATAAGGTCAATGCAACAAAACCCTTCCGTATATCTATTTTCAGCATTTTTCCCTCCTGTTGGGGTCGAATTCTTCGTCGATCAGGTATTGTGTCGCTATCAAGTGTTATATTTTTTTCTGTCCGCGATTTAAAAATTTATAAAAATCACATCGAAATATTTGAATGATCTACAAATTGTACTTGATTGAGGGAGATTTGATATAGTCACAGGGAAAGTCCCTTTGCAAGGAGGGGTGCCCGATTAAAGAAGAGATCTGGATCGAGAAGTACAGACCTGTGAGCTTAGACGATGTAATAGGCCAGGACCAGATAGTAAAGAGGCTCAAGTCCTACGTGAAGAGCAGGAATGTGCCTCACCTGCTATTCTCAGGCCCACCTGGTGTTGGGAAGACCGCTGCTGCCATCAGCATGGTAAAGGAACTTTTCGGCGAAAATTGGCAAGGCAACTTCATCGAGTTGAACGCCAGTGACGAGAGGGGAATTGACGTGGTGAGGCATAAAGTCAAGGACTTTGCAAGGACTGCACCCCTGGGCAATGCCGAGTTCAAGGTGATCTTCTTGGACGAAGCAGACGCCCTCACAAACGACGCTCAGAACGCTCTTCGCAGAACGATGGAAAGGTATAGCTCGATCTGCAGGTTCGTCTTATCTTGCAACTATTCATCAAAGATAATCGAGCCGATCCAGTCAAGGTGCGCAGTTTACAGGTTCCGATCTCTTCCCGAAGAAGCTGTGGCCGAGAGGATTCGCAACGTCGCCGAGCAAGAAGGGAGCAAAGTGACTGATGAAGGGATGGCTGCGATAGTTTATGTATCGAGGGGCGACATGAGAAAGGCCATAAACGCCCTTCAGGCGGCTTCACTTCTAGAAGGAAAAGACGGGATCATAAACGAAGATACCATCTACCAGACCACGGCCACCGCCAGGCCCGAGCAGATACTCGAGTTGATCAAGTCCGCGCTCGGTGGAGATTTTACCCAGACCAGGAGCCTTTTGGACGATCTCCTTTTGATCCAGGGTCTTTCTGGCGAGGACGTTATAATCCAGATCCATCGAGAGATGCTCAACTTCATGGACAGCTCTAACATTCCAAACACGATTTGGGTGCGGTTGATGGACAGGGTAGGCGAGATAGACTTCAGGATGGCCGAAGGCGCAAACGAGCGGATACAGCTTGAGGCCTTGTTGGCATATTTCTCCATAGCAGGGACTAACGCATGATCGTAACTCCCCTAATTTGGATAATCTCGACCCTCTTCATCGTGACCTTCTGTGCGGTTCTCGCCGTGAAACGGGGTGTGGAGATCGCAATCGGCGTCTTTGCTGCTCTGACAGTTCTGGCAAACCTGATTGCGGTCAAACAGATCGCTTTCGGTCCGTTTATAGCTCCGGCTGCAGTGTTGGTTTACGCCACCACATTTCTCATGACCGATATAATCAGTGAGCTTTTTGGAAAAGAGAAGGCAAAGCTGGCAGTCTGGACAGGTCTGCTCGCCAACCTGGTGATGTTGGTCTCGGTTGTCATCGCCGTGAGGTGGACTGCAGCTCCGATAATGGACCCTGCGATGGCCAACGCTTTCGATACCGTCTTTGGGTTTGCGCCTCGGGTCGTGGCAGCTTCGATGGTGGCCTATATTGTGAGTCAGCATCATGACATTTGGGCTTACAGTTTCTGGAAGAAAAAGACAAACGGCAGATACCTTTGGTTCAGGAACAACGCATCCACCATGGTATCTCAACTCATCGACACATCTATATTCATCACATTGGCCTTTTACGGTGTATTTCCAACCGCTGTTCTGTGGGAGATATTGGTGGGCCAGTATGCAATCAAAGTCTTGATCGCAGCGTTGGACACTCCGTTCATGTACATAGCAGTGAAAGCGGCTCGAATGAGCAAATAACGAATTGACTTGATCTGATTATGATGTGGGGCCAAACGGTGAGATCTGGCTACGATATTGGGGAAAGACCGAAACCTATATGCCTCATCGGGCAGAACGTTAGGAGAGAAATCCACGCTTTGGTGATATAAATGCCTGAATTTGCAAATCCGTTCTCTGGCCTCGCCTCAGATAAAATGCTCACTCATGAGGAATTGGTGAGGGCTGTAAGGTACATGATCGCCGCCGAGTACGAGGCGGTCCAGCTTTATGTTCAGCTGGCAGAATCCACCGATAGTGAGCTCGCTAAAGAAGTCCTCTACGACATAGCAGATGAGGAAAAGGTCCATGCCGGAGAGTTTCTAAGGCTGCTAAAAGAGCTGGACCCAGACGAAGAGAAGTTCTATCAAGACGGCTACGAAGAGGTTGAAGAGATAATCGATACCCTCGAGGAATAAAGAGGTAAAGGGGCATCCCCGAGGAACGCTAACTTTTTCAAGGCGATAATACGTTCTGTTAACGACGCTGGAATACCCGCGAATCACAATCGTTCCAGCCTCATCCGAAACTCCTTTCGGTGCCTCTTTTCTTCGTCTACTATGTGCTTTAGGACGCCCACCACTTCGGGATCGAAATCGCCTATAGCCGTGATCTGCTTGACGTATTTGTCTATGCCACGTGTCTCAAGCTCGATCTGTTTTTCCAATTGTCCTTTGAGGTCGTCACCGCCGAAATCCAGCTCTTTGTGTTCCATGACCGGCTTTCCACCTCGTTTCGTGATCAGATCGGCAAGCCACCACATATGCCTCATCTCGTCAACTGCTATGGCTTCGGTGATGCGGCTTGGGTCGCAATCTTCCATTACGAAAGAGTTTCTAACGTAGACCATAGTGGCCTCTATTTCATGGACGAAGTTTTCGTTCAACATCTTGACGATCTCTTCTTTTTCCAGGTTCGCACCTCCAAAAAAACCTAAAGCGAATTCAGGTTCCGTCGCGCCAGCTGGGTGTATTGGTGGCCAGGTCCCAGAAACTGTTGGAATACCGTCAAGGCGCGCTGGTAGTTCTTTCTTGCCATGTCAACTTTGCCCATCTCTTGAAACACCTCACCCAGATTATTGAGGCGGATCGCGGTCTTGAAGTGGTTTGGGCCATAGGATCTTTCGTCTATGACAAGAGCCCGCTCGTACATGGCTTTTGCACCTTCCAGATCGCCCAGCGCTCTTAGGACGGTTCCGAGGTTGTTGGCCCGGACCGCTATCTTGAGTGGATCTGACTCTGAAGCACTCTCTTCGATAGCAAGGGATCGCTCGAACATCGCTTTTGCGCCTTTTAGGTCACCGAGCAACCTGAGAATTCCGCCCAAATTGTTCAGATCAATGGCCACTTCAGGATGATCTGGCCCATAAACTATCTCGTCTATGACTAGGAGCCTTTCCAGCATCAACTTGGCTCCGGAAACGTCGCCTCGTCTGTGAAGAAAGAGTCCGACCTGGTTTAGGAGAGACGAAGTAGCTTGGGTGCCAGATTCCAGCCGCTCTGCATGCTCTGATGCTTTGATCACATGGGGAAGAATTCGAGCACATTCTGGCCAGGTGTCGAGGTCATCCAGATTGGCGGAAAAAGCGCTGCCCATCGCTTGCAAGGTGGCTTCAATCCATGTCTTTTGAGCGTCTGTATCAAGAAGGTCGAGCGCCAAGGTCTGGATTAGGGGGTGGATCGAAACAGATCTTTCATTGGACTTGATCAGACCGCGTCTTGTGAGGGCCAGAAAACCTAGCTCCAATGCTTCGGCGAGGAGTTCGGAGTTTTCTTTTAGGATATCGAAGGGGATGTCTTCGGGTGCCAAGAAAGCCAACAGCTCAATAAGGTCAACGCCTTCCTGGGATACTGCCTGTAATTGCTCGAAAGAGATTGCCCAGACTGACTTGACTTCGTTTGGAACTTCTGAGTCATCCTTCACAGGATGAGTCAGACGCTCTTTGTAAAGATCAAGATACCTGGAAAGGTTGACCCCGGTCCACTTTACGTAAGATCCGGCCAGATCCAAAGCCAAGGGCAGATCGTCCAGGATTTCGGCCAGGGCATTTGACGCTTTGGAGTCTTCCTGGCCTGTGATTTTTCTGAGAAGCTCGGATGCTTCGGTTCGATCTAAAGCGCCCACATTCGTGGTTTGGGCCACAGTTTCCCAAAGGGGATTTGTGGACGTTATTATGACGTGACCAGACGTCTCGCTGGGAAGATAACGTTTCAGAGTTTCAGGTGAAGTTGCATCGTCGAAGATTAAGAGCCATCTTCGGTTCTGTTCCAGCCAGTTTTTGACGGCTTCGGCGGCTTCCAACAGGTCAGATTCTTCGTTGTATGGGATGCCCAAATGTTCTGCAAGGGCAGCATAATCTGACAGCAGAACGGCGGGATCGTTAGCTCTGACCCAAAATCTGAAATCGTAGTCTGTGACCCTGAGGCGGGCATGTTCGTCAGCGATCTGGCTTTTGCCAGTTCCATCAGGACTGACTAAAGCGACGTTTTTTCCAGATTCGAGCGTGGTCTGAAGCTCTTTTAGCAGGGCTTTGCGACCTGTGAATTTGGGGTTGCGATTCCGAGTTGCAAAGAGATCTCTCATCACTGTATGTTATGGATCGTTATCAATTAAATCAGTTCCCTTCTGGATATTTGGGTGGTCGCACTCCTCTGAATTTTTGGCGCATCTGCTCAACAATCCAGAAATGTATAGATAGTATTAGTAAGGAGTGTGTAAGGAAATTGTTGCTTCGTGGTTTGTATCTATCGAAGCATTTATCAAAAAATCCGACCAGAAAACGAGCTCTATCTTCACGTATATAACATGCTTAGACGAGCCGATTAGAGCGTTCTTAATGGGTGAATCAGAGTTGACTTTCAAGGGCGAATCCACACGAGATTCCTTTGTAAGTAAATCGTTTCTGGAAGGATTTAATACGGAAATATTGGTAGGGATGCGAGATAAATGGTCAAAAAAGCTTTACTCGTAGGGGTCAACGACTACAAAGGAGTGGGCGACCTTAGGGGATGTGTCAACGACGTAATGGACATGCATTTTACCCTCCGTTCGCTCTTCAGGTTCGACACCCGAAATATCAGGGTCTTGACAGATCAAAGGGCCTCCAAAGCAAACATCATTGCGAGGCTCAAGTGGCTGGTCAAAGGGGCAAAGCCAGGAGACGTCTTGGTATTCCACTTTTCGGGCCACGGGTCTCAGATCAGAGATCGAGACGGAGACGAACTGTCGGATGGAATGGATGAGATCCTCTGTCCCTACGACATGGACTGGGATGGGACGTTCATAACAGACGACCAGCTCAACAAGGTATTCGGAAAGCTGCCAAAAGGAGTTGTTCTTGAGGTGTTCCTGGATTGCTGCCACTCTGGTACGGGCCTTCGAGAGATCATGGGACTTACACCCCCACCGGAACTAGCGGCAGAAAATCCCACATTGAACAGGTTCCTTCCGCCGCCGGTGGACATAATGTTTAGGTCCAGCGAGGAAGTGGATTCGCTTATACCGAGAGGATTTAAGAAAGGCTTTGAAGATAAAGGATACAAGAGTCACATACTTTGGGCGGGGTGTATGGCAAACCAGACCTCAGCAGATGCCTTCATTTCCGGTCGGTATCACGGTGCTTTTACGTATTATCTTTCAAGCCACTTGAGGCGCGATCCGAGAATCTCGCGTGAACGGCTCCTTAGAAAGGTCAGATCTTCGTTGAGGCATGGAGGATACAGCCAGCTTCCGCAGCTGGAGTACGAAGCCACAAAGCGAGACAAGGCCATAAACAAGGCGATTTTCGGGGACGAAGAGATCGACTGAATGATCTCATCAAATCTCTTTTTTTGATGGAATCGATTGCGAAGTGCTGGATGGCTTTGAAAATAGTCTAGAGTCTACATGCAGGACTTATGGATCTCACTTTTCGCAGTAAGGCTATGTCAAATCGGTCATTTTTCACTTGAGATAATGGGTGAAAATTGAGACGTTGATCCACCTTATTAGTAATAATAATTTAAATTAAATTTGTAAAAATCTACGCGCGTGGTCAAATATTTTATAATATAGTATTTATA
>Ga0272441_10004067_pt1 | contig 27005 bp, 28 predicted proteins | sample SSMProp6N_FD_193582 | JGI IMG/M metagenome (GOLD analysis project Ga0272441, IMG submission 193582) | Marine sediment archaeal communities from Little Sippewissett salt marsh, Falmouth, MA, United States - SSM-Prop-6N | ecosystem: Environmental > Aquatic > Marine > Wetlands > Sediment ... | reverse complement strand
GATGCCCAACCTCGGAAGTGACGGCTTCTCGTCACCCACGCGAGTTCCCACCTCTCGGCGGAACTCGCCCCTCTTGGTTGGGCGATGCCCAACCAAGAGGCTTAGTAGTTCTCCCCCAGCAGCTCGAAGTGCGCCTGCGGATGCGCGCACGCCGGGCACAGCTCGGGTGCCTCGGGACCTTCGTGCAGGTAGCCGCAGTTGCGGCAGCGCCAGACGACCGGCTCCGCTTTCTTGAACACGCTTCCGGTCTCGACGTTTCTCAGCAGGTCGAGGTACCGCTTCTCGTGCTGTTTCTCCGCCACTGCAATCGCCTCGAAGACGGCGGCGATCTCGGCGAATCCCTCGTCTCGCGCGATCTGCGCGAACTCCGGATACATCGAAGACCACTCGTGATGTTCGCCTCCGGCCGCGGCCTTTAGGTTCTCCGCCGTCGTGCCGATGACGCCGGCCGGGAACGCGGCGGCGATCTCGACGTCCCCGCCCTGTAGGAACTTGAACAGCCGCTTCGCGTGCTCCTTCTCCTGGTTCGCCGTCTCCTCGAAGATCGACTGGATCTGGACGAACCCGTCCTTCTTCGCCTGCGATGCGAAGTACGTGTACCGGTTCCTCGCCTGGGACTCCCCGGCGAACGCCGTCAACAGGTTTTTCTCCGTCTTCGTGCCCTTCAGCTGCATGCGTGCTCCTCCTCTATCGGTTCCTACGTCTTTACGTCTGACATGCCGGACAGAAACATGTGGATCGGCCGGCTTGTACGACCCGTACGATGTTCGTCCCACACCGATCGCACGGTTCATTCTCCCGTCCATAGACGGAGAGCTGGTTCTGGAACGAACCGTTGCCATCGGTCGATGGGCGATAATCCGATACGCTGCGCCCGATCGTGGTTCCAAGCTGCTCGATTGCGTCGAACAGGACCGACCGGATCGCCGCATGGAGGGCCGCGGTCTCCGTCGGTTCGAGCGTGCTCGACGGACGCCTCGGATCGATCCCGGCCCGCCACAAGGCCTCGGCGGCGTAGATGTTTCCGATCCCGGCGATCTTGCGTTGATCGAGCAGGAGCTGCTTGATCGGCGCGCGGGATGCGGCGGCGAGTTCGGCCAGGAGGTCGGCGGTGAACGCCGGTGCGATCGGCTCGACGCCAAGCGGGACATCGAAACCGTCCGGGCAGAGAACGACGGTTCCCAGCCTGCGTGGGTTGACGAAGTAGACAGCGTCTCCTGTGTCGAGCCGAAGGACCATCCGCGTGTACGGCACCTCCTCGTCGGATCGATCGAGCCGCAGTCGGCCGGACATCCGCAGATGAACGATCAGATCCCCGCGTTCACCGAGACGGAGAATGATGTGCTTCCCCCGGCGCTCGACCCGGTCGATCGATGCGCCGACCAGGTCCTCGCCGTCGACGGTCAGCCGCGCATCGAGAACCTCGGCGGCGACGATGGTCGTTCCGGCGATCGGGCGAAGCTGTCGGACGAGCGTCTCGACCTCAGGAAGCTCGGGCATTTTCCACCCCCTCCTCTCTTCGATCGGAAGGGTAGGGAGAAGAAGAAGTCACAGACTTCTTCTTCTGGCTGGTCTCCTTCTGAGCGTGTCGAGATCGGTCGGGCGCGGTGGCTTCCTTCCGACACGATGCGCAGATGCCGTAAGCGTACGTTCGGATGGACTCGATCACGTGGCCGTCCACCGAGGCATCGAGCGGGACCTCGTCATCGAACGGGATGTCGTAGATCCGGCCGCAGAGTCGACAGCGGAAGTGTGCGTGCGGGCCGAGATCGGCATCGTAGCGGGCCACAGTGGGGTCGACATGGAGCCGGAGGATCATCCCCGCCTTCGTCAGCGCGTCGAGCGTGTTATAGACCGTTGCACGCGAGATCGAAGGATAGTCCTTTCGCACCGCGGAGAGCACCTGATCGGCGGTCGGATGGGACGTCGTCCTGGACAGCCAATCCAGGATGGCCAGTCGCTGGATGGTCGGGACCAGACCGACGTCTCGGAGCATCTCTGCAGGTGTTTCCGGTCTCATATCGTACGGAGTATAAGCTTGGATCAAGTCTAAATCAAGATCGGCCTCGATCCCTTCGAGAGTCGACGCTCCGTATCAAGAGGCTAGATCGACCGGAGGTAGTCCTGATGCGTCTCGTGGCCCGTCGCGTACTCTCCGCGGTACTCGGAGGGCAGCAGCGCTGCCAGTCGGACCATGATCGCATCGGCGAGGCCCTGTCGAAGGTCGCCCGTCAGCCGTTCGCCGCCGAGCTCGATGCGAAACGGTTCGCCGACGCGGATGTGAAACGGCGTGCGGCGCAGACGCCGTAGGTTCTGTCCGAGGACTTCGCCGCCGTGGAACGCCAGCGGCCAGAGCGGGGCTCCGCTCTTCAGGGCGAGGGTCACCACACCGGGGTGGGCACGCTGCAGCCGGCCGTGCCGGCTTCTCGTCCCCTCCGGCGCGACGGCGAGCATGCCGCCGTCTTTCAGGACGCCGAGCGCGCGACGGAGCGCCCCCAGGTCCGGCTCCCCGCGACGGATCGGGATCGCGCCCCACTGATCGAACAGCCAGCCAAGCACCGGGTTGTCCCAGCTATCGGCCTTGGCGAGCGCGATGACGTTTCGCGGGCGAAGCCGACAGTACAGGATCGGGATCTCGAGGAAGTTGACGTGGTTCGTGACGAGGATGAACGGCCCACTGTCCGGAAGCTTCTCGAGGTCGCCGCTGTCGATTCGGCTGAGGATCCGCGTCGTCGCGCAGATTGCCGCATCGGCGATTCCGCCGAGCAGCCTCACGCAGCCTCCCGCGACGGCCGGCCGACGATCTCGATCTGGCGCGGGAGGATCTTCATCGACAGACGGCTTCCTTCGACGCAGAGCGTTTCGCCGTCGGCATGGGCGGGAAGAGCGCCGTCGAGCGCCGTGACGGTGATTCGTTCGGTTCGCCCAGTCGTGATCGACGGGCGACTCGCCTGGTTCCCCTTCATGAACTTCGTGATCAGGAACAGGACCCCGATCTTGCTGACCTTCTTCGCGATGCAGAGGTCGAGCAGGCCATCGTCGATTTCGGCTTCAGGGGCCATCATAAAGCCGCCGCCCATCCGGCGGCCGTTCATCACCGAGACCATCAGCGATCGCTGTTCGAGGGTCTCGTCGTTGTACTCGATTCGCGTCAACGGAGCGCGGAAGAAGAGGAAGATCGTCCGCAACGCGGCGACCAGGTAGCCCGGGAAGCCGCGCAGACGTTTCAGCTTGGCCGCCTCGAACCCGACCACCGCATCGAAGCCGATGCCGATTCCGTTACCGAAGTACCGTGCTCTCTCGACGCCATCGCCCTCGACATATCCGACGTCGATCCAATGGCGTCGATCGGCGGCGAGTGCGGCGCATTCCTCGGCGACCGCCGCCGGGGCACCAGCCCCGAACGCGAAGTCGTTGCCGCGGCCGACGGACAAGAATCCCATCGCCGCGGTTCCTTCACCGGCGAGCTTCGCCTCCATCAGTCCGTTGAGGACTTCGTTTCCTGTCCCGTCTCCGCCGACGGCAACGACGACGTCGACATCGTCCCGAACCGCCTGACGCGCGAGCTCCGCGGCGTGCCACGGCCGCTCCGTGTGCACGAGGTCGTGCGGTACGCCGAGTTCTCGCAGAACACGTTCGATCTCCGGGACGGCCTGTTCGGCCGTCCCCCCTCCCGCCGCCGGGTTGACGATCAATCGGATTTGCTGAGTCACGTTTGGGGGCCTCCGAGTCGCGTGGGGTTCACTCCACGATACGGATTCCGAACCCCGATGTCACCTCGCGGCGCAAACCGGGTCCGAACCTGCAGGAACGACATGGCATCTCGGCTATCCGTCGAGAGGCTCGGCAAGGATCGATTCGATCTCCGCGAACTTGACGCGTCGCTGCTCGGTCGTGTCGCGGTCGCGCAGCGTCACCGTGTCATCGTCGAGGGTCTGGTGGTCGACGGTGATACAGAACGGCGTGCCCGACTCGTCTTGTCGCCGATATCGTTTCCCGATCGAGCCCTTCTCGTCGTAGAATACGTTCCAGCGGCGTTTCAGGCCGCGGTAGATCTGCGCGGCGATCTCGGGCTGTCCGTCCTTCTTGACGAGTGGGAACACGGCCGCCTTGATCGGGGCGATTCGCGGGTGGAGCCTCAGGACGACCCGCTCCTGTGGGACGCCCTTCTCGTCCGGGATCGCGTCTTCATCGTACGCCTCGCACAGCAGCGCGAGCGTCGTTCGGTCGGCCCCGGCCGACGGCTCGATCACGTGGGGGATGTACTTCGTTCCGGTCGCATCGTCGAAGTAGGAGAGGTCCTTTCCGCTTCCAGGATGTCTGGGCTGCCCGTGCTCGTCGCGCTCGACGACCAGTTCGTCGCCGTCGCGGATCAGCTTCCCCTCCATGTGGCTTCGCAGGTCGAAGTCGCTGCGGTGAGAGACCCCTTCCAGTTCTCCGAACTCGCCTTCGGGCAGGAACGGGAAGGCGTATTCGATGTCGGCCGTCCCGCAGGAGTAGTGTGCACGCTCGTCGGGACCGTGCTCGCGGAGCCGCAGTCTCTCGGACTGCAACCCGAGCGAGACGTACCATGCGACGCGGCGGTCGCGCCAGTATGTGTACCATGCCTCGGACGACTCCGGCGAGCAGAAGAACTCGATCTCCATCTGCTCGAACTCTCGCGAACGGAAGATGAAGTTGCGCGGCGTGATCTCGTTGCGGAACGACTTGCCGATCTGTGCCATGCCGAACGGAACCTTCACCCGTGTCGACGAAAGGACGTTCTTGAAGTTGATGAACATCCCCTGCGCCGTCTCCGGCCGGAGGTATGCCTCGGCGTCCGGGTCGATCAACGCCCCGACGTAGGTCTTGAACATCAGGTTGAACTCGCGTGGCTCGGTCAGGTCGCAATCGTCGTGCTCGCCGGGGCGCTTGCTCGGTTTGCGGGGACACTGGCTCGAGTCGACCTGATCGGCCCGGAACCGCGCCTTGCAGGTCTTGCAGTCGACAAAGAGATCGTAGAACAGGTCGTAGTGGCCGCTGGCCTTCCAGACCTGGGGATCCATCAGGATCGTCGTATCGAGACCGACCATGCCGTATCGCGACGGCGCGCCGTCGGGGGCGAGCGTCTCGTCGTGGCCGGACACCATGTCTCGCCACCAAGCCTCCTTGATGTTGCGCTTCAGCTCGACGCCGAGCGGGCCGTAGTCCCAGAACCCGCCGATTCCGCCGTAGATCTCACTCGACTGAAAGACGAATCCCCGTCGCTTGCAGAGCGCGACGATCTTGTCCATCGACTTCGTGTCATTTCCCATACCGATCCTCCGTGCGCGTGAGATCCGATGCCGCCCGCTTCCTGCGAACGGCTGTGAGGCCCGATTATACCGAACCCGTCCGGTGAGACGTGGGATCCCGTGGGATGGGTCCGAAACGCGGAGGCCCGTTGGCAGGGCGGGGCCTCATCGTCTCACGACGGCAGGACCGGCCGGAAGCCGAGCGATTCGTACAACGACCGGCCCGGCGCGTTCCCGTCGGTGACGATCAGCCGAAGCCGCTCGTCTCCGCGATCGACGATCGCGGCCATCGACCGGCGAAGCAGATAGCGGGCCCAGCCTCGTCGCTACGCGTCGGGATGGGTGATCGAGAAGACGACGAGCGGCACGCCGCCGGGCTCGGAGAGGCCGATCATGCACGCGAAGACGAGTCCCTGTCGTCATCGACCGTGCCTCGAAACGCCGCGTATAGGAGGATGGCGAGCCCGTTCCGATCGGAGGCACGGACGGCCCGACACGGACGCGGTTCCACGTCGGCCGGCCGCGTCGGGCGAAGCTCCATCGGAATCCGCCGCTTCGCGGTCATCGTCTGCCATCGGCGTCCCGGACCCGCCCAAGCGGGCCCGGGGCGTGCGCTACGGTTGCTTCAAGTAGACGAGATCCATCGTCAGCCCGTTGCCGCCGCTCGGCGTCGCGATCGGATTGGCGACGCGGCCGTTGCCGACCTCGTCGTAGTACGCGTACAGGAACGCCGGATTGACGGTGTAGATCAAGCCGAGGGCCGACTCGGTCAGCAGCGTCTGGTACTCCTTGTAGATCTCGAACGCCTCATTGTTGTCGTACGTCGCGACGCCGTCGGCGAGTAGTTCGTCGATTCGCATCTCGATGTCGTACGCATCGCCCTCCGCGGCGGAGTAGTGCCAGAAGTGCAGCCCGCCGGTCGAACGGTAGACGTTTGCGCCGGAGTTCGGTTCGCCGCTTCCACCGAGGCCGAGGAGGACCATCTCGACCCGCGACGTCGTCAGCCGTGTGACCAGCGTGTTGAAGTCGATCGGCTGGAAGGTCACGTTGAGGCCGATTTCGTGCAGATCCTCGGTGATGATCAGGCTGATCGCCTCCCGTGTCGTGTTGGGGTTGGTGTTGAACTCGATCTCGAGCGGCGAGCCGTCGGCGAAGTCGCGCCACCCGTCGCCGTCGGCGTCGACGAGGCCGATCTCGTCGAGGAGCGCGGCGGATCGATCGAGATCGAACTCGTAAACGACGGCATCTTCCTCGGTGACCGGCCCGCCGTAGTGGGTCCGCCCGGCGTAGAAAGGCGACAGGTAGCTGACTGGGCTCCACTGCGGGACGGCGAGGTTGTTGTAGACGTTGGAGATGATCGAATCCTTGTCGACCGCATGCGCAATCGCCTGCCGGAATCGGAGATCGCGGAAGAGCGCGCGAAGATTCCCATCCGTCTCCTCCGCGAGCCCGACATCCTGGTTGATCCCGATCCACGACGTTCCATAGACGGGGACGTCCGGATCGACGAGGACGGTGAAGCCGGCCCGGTCGGCCTTCTCGATGAGGATCCCGATGTCCTCCGCCCGTGGTCCGAACGCATGGATCTCGTGGTTGAGGAACTTCAGCATCGAGACGTCCTGATTGGGCACGATGTTGACGACATAGCGATCGAGATACGGGAGCTGTACGCCGTTCGGATCGACGTGGTAGTAGTACGGGTTCCGTTCGAGGACGACGTGCTGGTCCGCCTCGTACTCCGAGACGATGAACGGACCGATGCCGACGAGCTCGGACGGATCGGTGTCGATCCCCCAGACGGAGTTGAACAGGTCGGCGGGCGCGTCGGGATTCCGCTTGTGGACGGTCGATGCGAGCGCGTGCTCGGGAAGGATTGGCGCGCCGAGGGCGGAGAAGATCGGACGAAACGGCATCGACATCGTGATGCGCACGGTATAGTCGTCGACCTTCTCGACCTGCGGATAGGTTCCGTCGGGCAGCTGGAGGATATCCCGGGTGTTCGTGTCGATGTCCTCGTTGTAGTAGAGGTCGTTGAACGTGAACACGACATCGTCCGCGGTGAACGGCGTCGCGTCCGACCAACGGATCCCGTGGCGGAGGTGGAAGGTCAGCGTTAGCCCATCCTCGGAAGCCTCCCAACCCTTCGCGAGTTCGGGCACGACCGCGGACGTGCTCGGATCGATGTCGACCAGTCCGCGCAGCATCATGCTCGTGTACTGCGTCGTGCTGTTCTCGTTCGACGTCACCGGATTCCAGCTCTTCGGGTCGGTGATCGCCGCGACGGACAGCGTGCCGCCGGGCGCGCCGGGTTCGAGGTGAGCATAGGACGTTCCGTTGACGCCGAGCGGCACGACGACGAGATCCGGCGTATCGAACGCCGGGCTGTCAGCCTCTTCGGCGACGGCCCGGAACTCGATCTTGACGGAGAGGCCGCCGTCGACCGAGGCTTCGCGGTTCCACCAACCGCGGGCAATCTCCGCGTACGCGATGACCGAGCCTCGAACGACATACGCGCCCGCCGCGAGCGGGGCGATACGATCGGCGGTGTCTTCCACCGTCGTCGAGCCGGGCGTCGTGCGCGAGCGCATGAACCGTCCGGGAATCGTCGCCTGCGACAGGTCCAACTCGGCGACCGGGTCGAGCGTCACGGCGTCGGCAACGTAGGCTCGGGTGACGATCCACGCCTCGCCGTCGTCGGATTCCAGAGTGAGCATCCCGGACAGCCGTGCAGAGAGTCGAACCTCGGCCGAAGCCTCGAGGAGAAACGGCTTCTCGAATTCCACCGTCTTCTGCCCTGTCGACCGGACGCCGAAGAACGGGCTGTCCTGATCGACGGTGACCCGCGCCGTCGCCGTGGCGGTCCGCCCGTCGACGACGAACGCGGCCGAGCACTCGGGTACATCCCCCACGGAAATACAGACCCCTTCGGTTGATTGCCAGTCGTCGTCGATGACGGGTGGCTCCGCCGCGACGCCGACGAATGTGACGATGACGGCCATAGCGCAGACGAGGCCGACCCCACTCGGTGTGCGTTTCATACGGATCTTCCCTCCCTGTCGACGGTGTCGGTCAGGCGACCGTCCGCCTCCATTATCGGGAAGAACGGAAGGCGTGCCAGCGGCTCGGTTCGTCGCATCGGGTCCGATCCGCCGATCGGTGCCGGAGGTCGTTCCGGACGACAGCGTCGATGCGTGCTACAGTGAGACGGGGAGCTTGTCAAGGCTCTCTCGTGAGAGGAAGGGGGATCCGGATGACGTTCCTGCGGGTGATGGCGGTGACGATGGTCGTGGCGGTGGGGGTGAGCGCCGTTGCGGCCGCCGGGCCGGCGGTCGAGGTGCTCGGAGACCTGGCGCGAACCGAGCGGAGCGCGAGGGTAGCCAACGGCGTCGCATCGCTCGGGATCGGCGTCGCGATCGGGGTAGGGAGCTTCGTCTTCCTCTCCGGCTCCGGGCTCGAGATCTACGGCGTGCTGGTCGGGACGCTCGTCGCCGTTCCGGGGCTCGTTACACTCGCGGTTCCGTCACCGGCCGAGCGCGCGTTCGACGCGGCGGACGGCTCCGAGATCGAGGCGGCGTTGGCGCTCGAGCGGTTGGCCGATGCGGGGCGGCGCGAGCGAATCCTGTCCGGTGTCGCCAACGTCGCAGCCGGTGTGGCCGTTCTGCTGTACCCGTTGAACCTGTTCACGCCGTACGACTACGTCTACTCCGCGGTCAGCAGCTTCGGGATGGCCGCGATCGACTTCCTCCTGCCGTCGACGGAGGAGCGGGCGTATGCGACGTATCGGAGGCTCGCGGAGCCAGGTGTGTGACGGGATCGACGCTGTGCGGCGGGCCTAGCCCCGCTCCGGGTTGATCCGGTCGGCGAGCGCCTCGCGCAGCGCGGCCGGGGCACGGAAGCTCCCTCGAACGCGGATCGCCTTGATTGTTGCGCGGGCGAGATCGGGATCGATGTCGTCGGCGAGTGACAGACTGCCGATCACACGAAGTGAGATCTGTCGGCCCTCTGCGCGAACCTCTTCGAGGGTCGATCGGGAGACCCGCTCGGAGCCGAGAACGAACGACCATCGCGTCTTCTGCGCCTCGATGACCGGCTCGTGCCGGTCGAGGAGGTTGCGAATCGCTGTCCGGATCAGGTCGGTTCGGTTCGAGTAGAGGCCCTGCTCGACCAGGACGTCGATCCGTCCCAGGTCGACCGGGCCGAGATTGATCGTGATCTTCTCCGTTTCCGACACGGGCGATCTCCTCTCCTTCGGTTCGGCGTTCATTTGCATTCTACTCGGATCGTCGGAAGACCGTCCACAACCGCTCGATCTCTCGACCTACGGCCGTTCGGCGCGACGGTGGGCGACGTCCGGCGGATCGCCCACGCCCGTTTCAGCTGGGCGTTTGAGATCCCCTTCGACTCCCGATCGATTCGCACGAGCGTTTCCACCGGTCCCAGACTGAGCATCAGGAAGTTCGTGTTCAGCATCTCTGATCCCTCTCATTACCATCCGCATGGATGGTTTTGGGAAGTATAGCGCGCCTTGGGCAGTCTTTCAACATCCATATGGATGGTTCATGGATTCCATAAAGATCCTCTCGGGGAGAGTTGGCGAAGACCGATGTCCGATCCTTCGCGCGAGGGGAGACCTCGGCATGCCGACGGATGACGACCGGCGTCAAACCGGGTACCCTTCCACCGTTGCGAAGTGAGACGTTCGATGCACGGGAGGGAGCACCCATGGAAGACGAAGTGCGCAAAGCGCTGGAGGAGATTCGCCCGATGTTGCAGGGGGACGGCGGCGACGTCGAGTTGGTCGAGGTGACCGAGGACGGGATCGTCCGCGTTCGGCTTCAGGGAGCATGTCGAGGGTGCCCGATGTCGCAGATCACGGTGAAGAGCGGGATCGAGCAGCACCTCGTCGAGAAGGTTCCCGGCGTTGTCGAGGTCGAAGCCGTGTAGCTTGTCGCGACCGGATGCCGTGGCCGTCTCAAACGGCGAGAGAATCGCGATGGATACGCGATGTTCTCGAGAACCCTTGACATCCGGCGAGCCAATATCGTAGGTTAGAAGTAGCGCCGCAATCGCGGCGCTTCGTCTTTGCCCTCCGTCGGCTTCTCCCTTTGCTCAACACCATGGGATGCGACCCCTTGACGATCGGGCGAGCAACCTCTAGCCTCGGGTAGCGGAAGGAAACGAGGGGGGACGCGATGGCACAGCGACGGATGGAGCCATACATCTGGGTCACCTGGCTGACGAAGCTCCTCGCCGGCGAGAGCAGCTGCGAGTGGTCGGCCTGGTTCCGCGCCCACCATACGAAGTACGACAAGCTGCCGGCCGACTTCGATTTGGCGCGCTGGACGATCGATCACAACGACCTGGTCAGTGCGCGGCGGGAGCAGCTCCTCGACGAGGGGTACGACGTCTACGTCGAGGAGGAGAACGCGTTTAAGCGGATCGGGAAGACCGGCATCGTCGTCTCGGGCAAGCCGGATCTGCTGGCGATCCGAGACGGCACCGGCATCGTCGAGGACTGCAAGACCGGCCGACCGCGGACCTCGGACCAGCTCCAGGTCCTTGTCTACATGCTCCTGCTTCCGATCGGGAATCCGCGGTGCGCCAACGTGTCGCTCTCCGGCCGCGTCGTCTATCAGACGAGCTCGGTGGATGTCCCTGCCGACGGGCTCGACGAGGCGTTTCGCGGTCGGTTCGTCGATCTGGTCCACCGCGTTGGCGGGGACAGCCCGCTTCCGAAGGCTCCCGCATGGTCGGAGTGCCGCTGGTGCGACATCGGTCCGGCGGATTGCCTGTACCGTGTCAGCGAGCCGCCCGAATCGATCGAGGCCGAGACCGATCTGTTCTAGGTCCGGACCTCACTGCATCATAGAACGGCTGGGCCCAAGTCACGACATCGGTTACGGTCCGGCGGATGCCGCGCGGTGACGTACGAGCGATGCGAGCTTCTCGACGTCAAGCCGCAGCGGCCGTGCCCGTGCCAGATCCCGGCGAAGTGCGCGCATCCGATCGACGAACCGGAACGGCGCCAGCGGATCGGCGGGGTACAGGTCGGCATCGACGCCGAGCAGCTCGACCGGCCCATACCGCCCGAGAAGGTCGTACCACAACGCGAGCGGAGCGGTGTCGGGGCTGTCCGCGAACGACGGGAGCGGTGCGAATCGGATCCGCTCGAACGACGACTCCGAAAGAGCAGCCTCGACGAGCGCCGGCCCCTCGGTGGTGTTGAACGGCAACCAGAGGGCGGGAATTCCGGTTGCGAGGTTCGTCCGCGGATTCAGGTGATTGAAGCAGTCGATCAGTAGCTGCCGCGCGTGGGCGCCGTCGCACGCGAGGTACGCGTCGTGTGCGAGGAGGCTGTAGGTCCACGGGTGGTCGAACCGGACCCCGAGAACATCGTGGCCCTGTCGGCCGGCCCATTGAATCACCGACTCCGCGAACCCCTCCGGGCATCCCCACTCGGATTCGCGCCGGACGGCGACGGACCGCTCGATCGGCCATCGCTCGAGGTACGCTTCGGGCGCGATGCCGCCGAGACCGCCGATCTGCAGGAACGCATTCTCGCCGAGCACGGATTGAGGCCATGGATATGTGCAGTCGATCAGGATCAGCCGACCGCCGGGGGCGAGATGCTTTGCGATGAAGCCGACATACGCGGCGGGCAGCGCCGTCAGCTTGATCCGGACAAACGTGGCGACCTCGACGAGCGATCGGTCGTGGAGCGGATCGTAATGGACGATCAGCTCGTAGCCGTCGTCCGGGTTGGCGTTGCGGATCGCGTCCACGACCGGACCGGCGCTCTCCAGGTACGCGGCCACATCGTCTGCGACGATCGGCGGATGGCGAAAGGTCAGGCCGAACGACGTCGTGAGGAAGGGCGCGTCGAGGAGCGCCGCGAGGTGGGCGACGGCGCCGTTCGGCGATCCGACGACGATCGCGTCGTACCGGCGATCGTCCGGGTACTGCGCGAGACACCATCGGGTCAGCGCGTCGACGTCGACGCGGGCGGCGTGCCGTGCAGGGTGGCCGACCGACTGGCGCATTCCCCACTCGATCAGCGCGATTCGCGTCGCGTCCGGAAAGAGCGAGACGATGCCGAGAAACGCCCGGCTTCCCCAGGGGTAGCATTCGAGGATCGACCGACCCTCTCCGGACAGCGCCTCGGCGACCTCGCGGACGACGCGGGTTCCGGAGTCGAACGACTCGACCGCAGGGGCGGAGCCGCCGCAGGAAAGCGACGCGGCGAGCAGCCCGGCAACGCATCCGAGAAGCGTCGCGCTACCCACCTGTCTCACGGTCGAGATCCTTAAGGATCTGTGCGAGCCGCTGCGGGTAATCGGTCACGATTCCGGTGATACCGGGCGTTTGCGCCAGTCGCTTGAGCTGATCGATGGTGTTGTACGTCCAGACGTGAACGCCGATCCCCGCGGTCGACAGCTCGTCCAGGAGGCGGTCGGTGAACGCGATCAGGCTCGGTAGGTATACGGTGGCGCCGAGGTCGTCGAGATAGGCGAGCGGATCGGGCGGCGCGAACACGGTCAGCGCACCGAGCGGCAGCTCCGGCGCGATGGCCGCGACCGCACGGAGGAGGTCGTGGTCGAACGACGAGATCATGGCGTGCTCCGCGCTGCCGGTCTCCTCGATCAGGTCGATCAGACCGCGTGCGATGGACTCGACCGTGTCGGCCGCGGCCGGCTTGATCTCGATGTCGATCCGTTCGTCGCATGCGGTGACCAGTTCGAGGGCCTCGCGCAGCGTCGGCACGGGTTCGCCGATGAACCGTCCGAGGTCTTCGTCGGAGACGTGGCCGGCCGCGATCTCGCCGAACGGGTCGTCCTCGACGAACCACGAACCGGCATCGAGCGACCGAATTTCCTCCAACGTGAACGACGCAACCGACCATGGGGCGCGGTCGGGGAATCTCGTCCTCGCGTCGGTCGTTCGATCGAGCGTCTCATCGTGCATCAGCACGAGGACGCCGTCCGCGGTTCGACGAGCGTCGACGCTCCAGATGTCGGCGCCGAGGGCGAACGCGGCACGCCCCGCGGCGAGCGTGTTCTGCGGTGCGACCGATGACGCGCCGGCGTGTGCGATGATCCATACGGCGTGAGGAGGCGCGTCGGCTGCGAACGGGGCGGCAACGGCCGTTGCCGTCAACGCGACGAGGGTCATGGCCACCGCGATTCTCCGCCGGCGTCCGCGGGTCATGGCGCTTCCTCCTCCAGCTTTGCGAGGAGCGCCTCGGCCTCGCGCTTTGCCTCCCGGTTCCAAAGCGGCCACGCGCCGATCGGCGCATCGACGACGATCGCGAGTTCCGTCTCGATGAACCGGGCATCCCGGACCCCGTCGATGGCGCCGAACAGGTCGTAGGTGAATCCCCAGTATTGCGCCCGCACGACCCGATTCAACAGATACCCCGGCGCGAGTTCGACCGCCCGCTCGAGGTGCCGGAATCCCGCCTCTTCGTCACCGCCGAGGAATGCCGGCGTGACGACGAGCATCGCCCCGAGTGCGTTGTGGGCACTGGCGCCCCAGTACGCTTCGTCGAGTTCGAGCGATCGTTCGTACAGCGTTCGGACCCGCCCGAACTGGAGCATCCCGAGGAGCGGATCGGCGTTTAGCAGCGCGCCCCAGTTGTGGGCCGTCCACAACAGCGCCGCCGGATCGGTGACCGCGGCGACGGCGGCGCCGAAGTCATCGGTCTCGAGCGCGGCGAAGTCCGGGTTCAGTCGGAGGCTTCGCACGCCGTACGTCTTGCCGATCTCGAATGCCGCCAGATCCTCCTCCGGATTGCCCGCCGTGAACGTCGTCCGCTCGTAGTAGAGCTGGGCCAGCCGGTTGAGCACGAAGGCCTGCATCTCGGTCGGCTGCGATTCGAGGGTCGCGAGGGCCGACTCGTAGGCGGCGATCGCCTCGAGCATCGTGTCGACCTCGAACCGCCCGTCGAACATGGCGTCCCCCCGCTCGATCGGAGCGACCGCCTCGGCCCGGGCGTCGGACAGCTTGCATCCGATGACGGCGAGGACCCCCACAAGCGGAACGAGGACGCGGCACAACCGTCTCGGCATGACCTCTCCCTTCGGGCGCGGTGTCGTCGGTTCGAATGGAGATCTCCGCATTCTGCCGGCGAGGCCCGTCGAGAAGCAACCGGCCCGTTGCCCTTGACGGAACGCGGGGAGGGTGATAGCATCCCCGGCCAATCATGGCCGGAAATTACGGTCCGTTGATCCTTTCCATTGCTATCTTCGGACTGACCTACTTGGGAATCCTTACGGAGAAGATTCACAGGACGCTCGTCGCGCTGCTCGGCGCGGTCGCAATGGTGTGCGTCGGCACGTGGATGCACTTCTACTCCTCCGTCGAGGCCGTCGAAGCGGTCGACTTCAATACCGTGATCCTCCTCTTCGGCATGATGGTCGTCGTGTCGCTGTTCAAGGAGACCGGATTCTTCGAGTACGTGGCGATCAAGGCGGCTCGTGTGACCGGCGGTCGCCCGTGGCTGCTCTTCCTCGCGCTCGGCGTCGCGACGACGCTGATCTCGATGATTCTGGACAACGTGACGACGATCATCCTGATGATCCCGGTGACGATGTCCATCGCGGACATCCTCGGCGTCTCGATGATCCCGTTTCTGATCGGCGAGGTGATGCTGTCGAACATCGGAGGCGTCGCGACGCTCGTCGGTGACCCGCCGAACATCCTGATCGGAACGGCCGCCGGCTTCTCGTTCACCGACTTCCTGACGCATCTGGCCCCGATCGTGCTGTTTGTCTGGGCGCTCGCCCAAGGGATGCTCCTGCTCCTGTTCCGTCGTGTCCTGTTCTCGGTGCCGGAGAACGCGGCCCGGTTGAGTGAACTGGACGCGAAGTCGGCCCTGACCGACCCGCGATCGACGCGCAGACTCCTGATCGTGCTCGGCGGGGTCATCGTCCTCTTCTTCCTGCACGACAGGATCGGTCTCGAGTCGGGGATCGTCGCGCTGCTCGGCGCAGCGGCCGGTCTTCTGTGGTTGTGGCCGGACATCGTGCCGGTCCTGCGAGAGGTCCATTGGGACGTGCTCGTTTTCTTCATCGGCCTGTTCGTCATCGTCGGAGGTCTCGAGTCGGCCGGCGCGCTCGACTCCGTGGCCGGCGCGATGGGGAGCCTGTCGACACACGGGATCGCGCTCGCGGCGCTCCTATTGTTGTGGCTTGCCGGCGTGATGTCCGCCGTGGTCGACAACGTCCCGTTTACGATTGCGATGCTGCCCGTCCTGACGGCGCTTTCCGCAAAGGGTGTTCACACGGCACCGCTATGGTGGGCGCTCGCGTTGGGTGTCGGGTTCGGCGGCAACGCCACGCCGGTCGGTTCGACGGCGAACGTGATCGCGATCTCGGCAAGCGAGAAGACGCGTCAGCCGATCGGATCGAAGCTGTGGATCAAGCACGGCCTACCGATCGCATTCGGTTCCTGCGTCCTGGCGAGCCTGCTGCTGTTTGCGGCGATCGAGCTACACCTGTTCTAGTCGTTGGCGTACGGCCTTCGGAGCTTCGCAGGCGGCGACCTACCGCATCCCCCCGAAGCGGCCGCGGCCGTGGCGGCCTCGCCCGCCCCATCCGGGTGCTGGGCTTATGCACACATGGTCGGCTTCCTCGAACGACAGCGCCTGCCCCTCGGTGATCGATGTCAGAAGCTTCCGCCGGCCGCTCTGCAGGAGTCGTTGGATCGTTCCGCGTGAAACGCCCATCTGCTGGGCTGCCTGCTCCTGTTGATACCCTTCGAGATCGCAGAGACGCATCGCCTCCAACTCATCGAGTCCCAGCTCGATGATCCGTAGCTGGGAGAGCGGGATCCCGGACGGTTTGAACAGGTTGAACCCGTCGACTCCACGGCAGTAACGAAGCTTCTTCTGTCGAGGCACAGTGATCCGAGTATAGACGGACGAGAGCGAAAGGCCAAGGGTTGCCTTGCATTTCGTGTGCATATGCACATAATGAGGCCGGTTTCGTCCGGAGGATCGTCCACGGATGGGCACGAACATCGGAACCGGGCCCATGCCGGCGGCCATCCGAGAGGAATTCGAGGTCGCGCAAGTTGCGACGACGAAGGGTCGCCGGAGAATCTGTCGAGCGGTTCGGGTGTCCGAAAACACACGAAAGACTCGACGGGTCAGCCCGTGGGACGACCTCTCGAGCGGAACGAAGGAGGATGACATGCCAGGATTCGATGGTACAGGACCGAGAGGCATGGGGCCGATGACCGGCGGCGGACGGGGCTTCTGCAGCCCGTGGGGTGTCGGACGAAGAAGCTACGGAGCGGGCCTCGGCCGCGGCGGACGTTTCGGCGGCTTCGGCGGCGGATACGGACGCGGATACGGGGCGTACGGAGGGCTCGGCGGCGGGTACGGCAGGGCATATCCTCCCGCTTGGGGCCCGGCGCCGGCTTGGGGACCGTACGAGTACGGTGCAGAGCAGCCGAGCGGCGATCTCTCTGCGCTGCAGGACCAGGTTCGGGGACTCCAGGAGCAGCTCCGCGAGATCGATCAACGGATGCGCGACCTGGCGAGCTGAGGAAGGACGACAACGATGAGAATCGCTGTATCCGCGGGTGGACCGACACTCGATGCCGAGGTGGATCCCCGATTCGGGCGCTGCCCGTACTTCGTGCTGATCGATGCCGAAACGGGTGAGTGGGAAGCGATCGAGAATGGGAACGCGGCCAGCGCCGGGGGAGCCGGAATCCGGACGGCGCAGGACATCATCGAACGGGGAATCGGCGCGGTGATCACCGGCAACTGCGGACCGAATGCCTATCAGACGCTGTCCGCCGCGGGCATCGAGCTGGTGACGGGGGCCTCCGGTCAGGTAGGAAACGCGATCGAGGCATTCGGCGAGGGAACCCTCGCCACGACGTCCGGCGCGAACGTTGCGGCGCACTACGGAACGGGCGGCGGGACCGGACGCGGTATGGGCATGGGAATGGGTGCGCGTGCCGGAGGCGGGCTCGGACGGGCCCGAGCCGGTGAGGCGGCACCGTCCGGAGCTACGGATCCGCTGACGGAGCTGGCCGGACAGCTTCAGGCGTTGACGCAGCAGATCGAGAAGCTCCATCGCCGACTCGACGAGGTCGAGAGGAGGGGCGAATGATCGTTTGTATCACGTCGGCCGGCCGGGATCTGGAGTCGGCGATCCATCCGAGCTTCGGGCGGACACCGTATTTCCTGTTCGTCGACACCGAGACGTCGACGGTGGATGCGGTGGAGAACGTGCCGGGGGCGCATGGGGCCGGTGTGCAAGCGGCCCAGACCGTCGCCGAGCACGGGGCGAAGGCCGTGATCACGGGAAGCGTCGGGCCGAACGCATTCTCCGGGCTGAATGCGGCGGGCATCGAGATCTTCGTTGGGGCGGCCGGCACGGGGAACGACGCACTCGCCGCCTACCGATCCGGAACGCTCGAATCACCGCATGGCCCGACGGGCCGTGCACATCAAGGAGGACCACGATGACCAAGCTGTGCATCCCGACCGACGGCAGCGGCGGGCTCGAAGCCACGGTGGGAGAACATTTCGGCCGCGTGCCGACGTTTACCCTGGTGGACAGCGAGACCGGAGCCGTCGAGATCCTCGACAACACCTCCGAGCACATGGGAGGAGCGGGGCTGCCGGCCGATCTGCTCGTGCAGGCCGGGGCCGAAGTGATCCTCTGCCAAGGGTTGGGACGTCGAGCGATCCAGTTGCTCTCCTCCGCCGGGGTCTCGGTCTGTACCGGGATGTCGGGGACGGTCGCCGACATCGTCGCGTCATGGAAGAGCGGGACGGCCGCCGAGGCCGGCGAGTCGGACGCCTGCACGCGCCGCACGTTCCACGACCACGGATGAAGATCGCAGTCGCAAGCGGAAAAGGCGGAACGGGCAAGACGCTGGTTGCGGTGAACCTCGCGGCGGTCCTGGCGTCCGAGGTTGAGACGACGCTGATCGACTGCGACGTCGAAGCCCCGAACGATCACCTCTTCGTCCGCCCCGATCTCGAGGAATCGACGGTCGTCTCGAAGCGGGTTCCGGCGATCGATGCCGATCGGTGCACCGCATGCGGTGCGTGCAGCGAGGCCTGCGAATTCGGCGCGTTGGCCCTAATCGGCGACCGGGTCATGGTGTTCGATGACCTCTGTCACGGCTGCGGGCGATGCGGCCTCGTCTGTCCGAGCGACGCGATCCGCGAGGTCGATCATCCGCTCGGTGTGATCGAGCGGGGCCGTTCGGGATCGCTCGTATTCGGGCACGGCAAGCTCCACATCGGGGAAGCGATGGCGAGTCCGATCATCGCGGAGCTGAAGGAGACGACGTCGGAACGGGAGTGGACCGTCCTCGATGCGCCGCCCGGGACGGCGTGCACGGTCATCACGACATTGCACGGAGTCGACGGAGTCGTTCTCGTGACCGAGCCGACGCCGTTCGGCCTGCACGATCTTCGCGCCGCGGTCGGCGTCGTCCGAACGCTCGGACTGCCGGCCGGCGTCGTGATCAATCGGGATGGAACCGGGGATCGGGATGTGGAGGACTACTGCAACGAAGAGGGTCTTCCCATTCTGCTACGGATTCCGTTCGATCGACGGATCGCCGAGGCGGGCGCGGAGGCGCGGGTGTTGATCGAAGCGCTTCCGGAGTGGAGATCGCGGTTCGTCGAACTCGCGGCGCGGGTGAAGGAGCTGGTCTGATGAAGCGCATCGTGTTCCTGTCAGGCAAGGGAGGCACGGGAAAGACCACGCTGGCCGCGGCGTTCGCGACCCGCGTGAAGGAGCTGACGGTCGTCGATGCGGATGTCGACGCGGCCAACCTTCATCTCGTCTTCCATCCGGAGGTTCGTGATACCGGGATCTACTACGGGTCGAACGTTGCGGTGCGGGACGACGAAGCGTGTACCTCGTGCGGCTTGTGCCGTACAACCTGTCGGTTCGGCGCCATCGTGGAGGACCTGACGATCGATCCGATGCTCTGCGAAGGATGCGGTGCCTGCGTCACGGCCTGCCCGACCGACGCGCTTCGTCTGGTCGAGCGTGCGTCGGGAGAGTGGTATATCGGGCAGGCGGGAGCGCATCCGATGGTCGGGGCTGAGCTCTACCCCGGCGAAGAGGTCTCGGGCAAGCTGGTTTCGGTGATTCGTGAGAAGGCGGATGAACGCGCGAAGACGGAGGGGACGGATCGGATCGGCATCGACGGGTCGCCCGGCATCGGTTGCCCGGTAATCGCGTCGACGACGGGCACGCAGGCTGCGGTGCTGGTGACCGAACCGTCTCGCTCCGGCCTGCACGACCTCGAACGGATCCTCGGCGTCGTCCGGCATTTCGACATCCCGGCAAGCCTGCTCATCAACAAGGCCGATCTGAGCGAGCCGCTGGCCGACGAGATCGAAGGGTTTGCCCGGCGAGAGGATCTCCCGCTGCTCGGCCGCATTCCGTACGATGAACGCGTCCTCGACGCGTTGCGGGTGGGGCGGAACCCGGTGGATGATCCGGACAGCCCCGCCGGACGTGCGATGGACGAGGCGATCTCTCGTCTGTCGGAGTGGATCGAGTCGCCGGCGGAGGCTGCGTAGCCTCGCGAACCATCGGATACGAAGGGAGGAGTTCATGCCTGGAGGAGATGGCACCGGACCGGCCAGCGGCGGCCGGGGCCGCGGCGGCGGACGAGGACGCATGGGAGGAAACCGCGCCGGGGCTGGCCCGTCGGGGGATTGCGTCTGTCCGAAGTGCGGCCAACGGGTTCCCCATACCACCGGGACCCCGTGCTACCGGATGACCTGTCCGCAGTGCGGCAGCAGGCTGGCCCGAGCGTAGCGGCCGCGATCTTCGCGACGAAACGAACGACACAGCATGCGAACCTATTTGGATTGCTACCCCTGCTTTCTTCGACAAGCGCTCGACGCATCCCGCCGTGCCACCGACGACGCCCGGATTCATCGGGAGGTCGTGCACCGGGTTGCGCAGACGATTCCTTCGTTGCCGGACGATGCGACCCCGGTCGAGTTGGGACGCGTCGTCCATCGAATCGTCCGGGAGATGACCGGCATCGACGACCCGTACCATGAGGCGAAACGGTCGGACAACGAGCGGGTCATGACGCTCCTCCCGCGGCTGCGGGAGATCGTTGTGCGGTCCTCGGATCGGCTGCTGACGGCGCTGAGGCTGGCGGCCGCGGGCAACGCGATCGACCTCGGCGTGGCGCAGACGATCGATATCGAGTCGGCGATCGAGCATGCGTTGGAGGACGGCGGCCGGATGGACGGCTACGCAGCGTTTGCCGACCGGCTCGCCCGAGTCGAAGAGGTGCTGTACCTTGGGGACAACGCGGGGGAGATCGTCTTCGATCGGCTGGTCGTCGAACAGCTGGTTTCCGCGGGGAAGCGAGTGACGTTCGTCGTGCGCGGTCGCCCGATCCTGAATGACGCGACGCTCGACGATGCAGAGTTCATCGGCTTGACCGAGCTTGCGGAGATCGTTACGAGTGGCTCGGATGGACCGGGAACGGCGCGCGCCCTTTGCGATCCGGCGTTTCTCGATCGGTTCGACCGCGCTGGAGCGATCCTGTCGAAGGGCCAAGGCAATTACGAGGGTCTGTCGGAGGAGGACGCACCGCTCTTCTTCCTGTTGAAGGTGAAGTGTCCGGTGGTCGCGGCGGAGCTCGAGGAGGAGGTCGGAACGATCCTCCTCCGGTCGCAGAAAGAGAGAGGAAGGGATCGATGACGTCGGCGCAAGATGCGGCGCAGCAGAGACAGCAGGCCGAGGAGCAGCTTCGGGCGACGCTGGAGCGGATCGAACACCGGATCGTCGTATTCAGCGGGAAGGGCGGGGTCGGGAAGACGACCGTCGCGGTCAATCTGGCGTGTGCGCTGGCACGAGCCGGACGTCGCGTCGGGCTACTCGATGCGGACATCACCGGGCCCAACGTGCCGCAGATGCTCGGGATCGACGGGCCGCCACGTGCCGACGGAGATCGACTGCTACCCCACGATCGGTACGGTGTGCGCGTCGTCTCCCTTGCGTCGATGCTGCCGGCCGGTGCGCCGGTGATCTGGCGTGGGCCGATGCGTTCGAAGGCGCTGGAGCAGCTGCTGGGAGAGACCGAGTGGGGCGACCTCGACGTGTTGATCGCGGATCTGCCGCCGGGCACGGGGGATGAGGTCCTGACCATCGCGCAACGGACCTCGCCGCAAGCCGCGGTCGTCGTGACGACACCGCAGGAGGTGGCGCTCCTCGACGCCCGCCGGGCGATTGGCTTCGCGGCGAAGCTCGAGATCCCGGTCGTCGGATTGGTCGAGAACATGTCTGGCTTGGTCTGTCCGCATTGTGGCGGCGTGATCGAGCTGTTCGGACGCGGCGGCGGAGAGCGGGAGGCGGGCGAACGGGGCGTCGCCTTCCTCGGGAGGGTCCCGATCGACCCCGCGACTCGAGAAGGAGGGGACGCCGGCGAGCCGATCGTTCTGTCCGATCCGGACGGCGCGACGTCGAAGGCTTTCGGTGATATTGCCGACGCCCTCGAGGCGCGAATCGCGTCCCACGACGAAGCGAATGGGTAACCGGGAGACGGGATGAACACGACCTCGGCGAAGGGAAACGGCGAGCTGCCGGCGATCGTGTTCGGGCCGGTGCCGTCCCGCCGACTGGGCCGCAGCCTCGGCATCAACAACGTGCCGCCGAAGACCTGCAGCTACGCCTGCGTGTACTGCCAGCTCGGTCGAACGACCCGGATGCAGACGGACCGCGTGGCGACCTACTCGCCGGAGACGATCTATGAGGAGGTCGGACGGCGGGTCGCGGTTGCGGCACGGGCCGAAGAGGCGATCGACTACCTGACCTTCGTCTCCGACGGCGAGCCGACGCTGGACCTCCAACTCGGGGCGTCGATCGATCGACTCCGCTCCACCGGCGTACCGATTGCCGTGATCACCAACGCGTCGCTTCTGTGGCGAGAGGATGTACGACGGGACCTGTCTCATGCGGATTGGGTGTCGGTGAAGGTCGACGCTGCGGACGAGGCGACCTGGCGGCGCATCGATCGCCCGCACAAAGAGCTCCGGTTCGAACGGATCCGGGACGGCCTGTTCGCGTTCGCGGAGCAGTACCGAGGTCGTCTCGTCACGGAGACGATGCTGGTCGGCGGCGTCAACGACGACAAGACTCGAATCGACGGGATCGCCGCGCTGGTCGGACGCCTGAAGCCGGCGATCGCCTACGTCGCGGCGCCGATCCGGCCGCCGGCGGAGCGATGGGCAGGGATTCCGGCGATGGATCGCGTCGTCGCGGCCCACGAGGCGCTGGCGGCGCGCGTCGACTCGGTGGAGTTGCTCACCGGCTACGAAGGCAACGCGTTTGCCGCGACGGGATCCGCCGAGGAGAACCTTCTGGAGATCACCGCCGTGCATCCGATGCGGGAGGATGCCGTCGGCGAGTTGCTTGCCCGAACCGGGGAAGGCGAAGAGGTCTTGGAACGCCTCGTCGGTGCCGGGCGATTGGTTCGGCTCGATCACGGCGGACACGTCTACTACGTCCGAGATTTCGCCGGGCGTTGACGAACGCACGGACGAGAAACGGCGAAGGGGATTGATGTCGAAGCATCGAACCGTCCGTCCGGCGGCGGCCGAATCCGGTCCGGTCGGCGGTGCCGCGGTGGCGTTCGGGTTGAAGGATCCGGACGAGCGCGTATCGTTTGAGTTGGCGGCATGCGAGATGTCGCTTGCTGAGGGTTGTTCGATACCGTCTGTTCGCCCGGGACCCTGCGGTGCGTGGCCGAAACATGGCAGCCCATTGGCGTGGGAACGGAGCGGTTCGGTGGGCTTCGGAATACGAGACGAGGTGATTGCTGTGGGAGAGATGCGAGATGCGATGCGAAGCGCCAAGCGCGCGATGGGCGAGCTGAACAAGCAGGTGCCCGAGGAGATGAAGTGTTTCACCCAGTTCATGGGCACGGTGCTCAAGCCGGGGAAGCTCGATCTGAAGACGAAGGAGCTGATCGCGCTCGGGATGGGACTGACCGCTCGCTGCAAGTACTGCATCGGAATCCATACCGAGAAGGCGCTGAAGGCCGGCGCAACCCCTGACGAGTTGTGGGAAGTGGCGACCGTCGCGATGATGATGGGCGGCGGGCCGGCGTTGACGTACGTGGCGGAGCTGCAGAAGGCGATCGAGGAACTCGCCGGGCCGGCGACGAAGGAATAGAAGGGCACACGCCGGGTACGGGCCATTGCGATCCGACTTGCCTTCGAAGCCCGGTCGGGTATGATCCCGCACTGGCTTCGGGAGGAAACGCTCCCGGGCGGGGAAGCGAGGGGGCGGGGCATCGCGCGGTTCTCGTAGGGTTATGGAACGTAACGACACAGCGAACGGGAGCGAGACGGAGGACGAACGGCTCCGCAAGAGCTACCCGGATCTCTTCGCCCCGCTTCCCGATGCTTTCTCTTCGATCCACCGAGGCGACCGGATCTTCATCGGGACGGGATGCGGACAGCCGCAGTACCTGCTCGACGAACTGGTCGGCTACGCCGAGTCGAATCCGAAGGCGTTCTTCGATGCCGAGGTTCTGCATGTCTGGACGCTCGGCGTCGCCCCGTATCTGAAGGACGAGCTGAAGCGGAACTTCCGTTTGAACTCGTTTTTCATCGCGCAGAGTACCCGCAACGCGGTGAACGAGGGAATGGCCGACTACACGGCCATCTTCCTGTCGCAGGTGCCGGACCTGCTCCAACGGCACGTGATCCCGATCGACGTGGCGTTGATCCAAACGTCGCTTCCCGACGAGCACGGCTTCGTCAGCCTCGGGATTTCGGTCGACATCGTACGTGCCGCGGTCGACAACGCGCGAATCGTCATCTGCCAGATGAACGCGAACATGCCGAGGACCCACGGGGATTCGTTCCTGCATGTCGATCGCGTGAACTACGCGGTCCGGCATGATGAGCCGCTTCTCGAGTACTCGACGGATGTCCCGGACGAGGTCGCCGATCGGATCGGCGGATACGTCGCCCGGCTGGTCGGAGACGGCGCGACGATCCAGGTAGGCTACGGACGGATTCCGAACGCGATCCTCTCTCATCTGGGGGGGAAGAAGCACCTCGGCGTGCACACCGAGCTCCTCAGCGACGGAATCGTCGAACTGATGCAGCGCGGGGTCATCGACAACCGGCGCAAGTCGATCGATCGAAACAAGAGCGTCGCTGCGTTCTCGATGGGGCAGCGTGCGACGTACGAGTTCCTCGGCGACAACCCGGCGATCGAGTTCCGCGGCGTCGACTACACGAACAACCCCGCCGTGATTGCGCAGATCGAGAACATGACCGCGATCAACACGGCGCTTCAGATCGATCTGACCGGGCAGGCGACGGCGGAGTCGCTCGGGAATACGTTCTACAGCGGGATCGGCGGGCAGGCGGACTTCATGCGCGGCGCCGTGCTCGCGCCCGGAGGGAAGTCGATCCTCGCGATCCAGTCGACGGCGCGAAACAGCGAGGTCTCGCGAATCGTCCCGTCGCTCGCCGGCGGAGACGGCGTCACGCTGACGCGAGGAGACGTCCACTACGTCGTCACCGAGTACGGGATCGCATATCTCCATGGCAAGAACATGCGCGAGCGCGCGATGGCGTTGATCTCGGTGGCGCATCCGAAGTTCCGCCCGGAGCTGCTGCGCGAGGCGAAGCAGCGACACTTGATCTACAAGGATCAGGCGTACATGCCGGGGAAGCGTGGCGAGTACCCGGAGGAACTCGAGACGCACCGTACGACGCGAGACGATGTCGAGATTCTGCTTCGACCGGTACGGATCGACGACGAGCCGTTGCTGAAGGAGTTCTTCTACTCGCTGTCCGACCAATCGACCTATCGACGGTTTCTCTCGGCACGAAAGGACATGCCGCACGAACGGCTGCAGGAGTTCGTCGTCATCGACTACACGGCGGAGATCGTCATTCTCGCGATCCTCGAGGAGGATGAACGGGAGATCGTCGCCGGCGTCGGGCAGTACGGGATCAACCCGGAGACCCACACGGCGGAAGTTGCGCTTGTCGTGCGAGACGACAGACAGAATCGTGGGATCGGGACCGAGCTGCTCGGCTACCTGACGGTCCTGGCGAAACGGGAGGGTCTCCTCGGCTTCACCGCGGAGGTCCTGATGGAAAACGAGGCGATGATGCACCTATTCGAACGATCCGGCTTCACGATCGACAAGCGACGGGATGCCGGGGTGTACGAGCTGAGGATGCTGTTCGGATGAGACGGGGGACGTGGCGATGGAGATGAGATCGCTGTTCGAACCGAGGGGAATCGCCGTAATCGGCGCATCGACGAAGCCGGAGAAGATCGGATTCCGGCTCGTCGAGAACATCGTCCAATCCGGCTACCGGGGAGGGATTTACCCGGTCAACCCCAAGGGGGGTGAGATCCTCGGGTTGCAGGTCTATACCGATCTGGCGGAGATCGGGGCGCCGATCGACGTGGCGGTGCTGACGATCCCCGCGAGCGGAGTCCTCGATGCGGTGGACCGGTGTGGCGCCGCGGGAGTGAAACACCTTGTCGTCATCACGTCGGGCTTCTCCGAGGTCGGGAATCTGGAGGAGGAGCGCGAGATCGTCCGACGGGCGAAGAGTCACGGGATGAGGGTTCTCGGCCCGAATATCTTCGGGATCTACTCCGCCACCGCCTCGCTCGACGCGACGTTCGGGCCCGGCGGCATCACGCCCGGGCCGGTGGCGATCATCACGCAGAGCGGCGCGCTCGGCATCGCGATGGTCGGCAAGACCGCGACGGAATCGGTCGGGCTGTCCGCCCTCATCTCGGTCGGGAACAAGGCCGACATCGATGAGGCGGACCTGCTTGAGTACCTCGCCTCCGACGAGCAGACGCGGGCGATCCTGATGTACATCGAAGGGGTCAAGGAGGGCGATCGGCTGCAGCGGACACTGGCCGAGGTCACGCGCATCAAGCCGGTCGTCGTCATTAAATCGGGCCGCTCGAAGCGCGGTTCGATGGCGGCCGCATCACACACGGGATCGCTGGCCGGGGCGGACGACGTGTTCGACGCGGTGATGCGACAGTCCGGCGTGCTGCGAGCGGAGTCGGTCCAGGAGGCGTTCACGTGGGTGAAGTTCCTCGCCTCGACCCCGCTGCCGCGCGGCGACGAGGCGGTCATCGTGACGAACGGAGGAGGCATCGGCGTCATGGCGACCGACGCGTGCGAGAAGTACGACGTGACGCTGTATGACGAGCAATCGGTCCTGGCCGAGACCTTCTCCGGCGTCATGCCGGACTTCGGCTCGTCGAAGAATCCGGTCGACCTGACCGGACAGGCGACGGCGGAGGACTACGCGGCGTCGCTCGATGCCGTGTTGGCCGAGGATCGGATGGACGCCGCGATCGCGCTGTACTGCGAGACGGCGCTGTTCGACACGGGTCGCTTCGCCGACATCCTGCGCGACGTCCACGCGAAGTATCAGGGGCGCAAGCCGATCGTGTTCTCGCTGTTCGGCGGGGGGCAGGTCGAAGAGGTCATCCGCGACCTGAAGGGCGAAGGGATTCCGGTGTTCGGTGACGTCTACGAGGCGGTCTCGGCGCTTGGTGCGCTGTATCGGGTGCGTCGCAGAACGCTCGAGCCGCCGCGGTCGCCGGAGCCGCTCGATCTCGAGCTCGACCAAATCCGGGACGTGTTTGCCGGTGCACGTGCCGACGAGCGCACGTTCCTCCTCGCGCCCGAGGCGGCGAAGGTCGCCGGCTTCCT
>Ga0272441_10004066_pt1 | contig 27017 bp, 24 predicted proteins | sample SSMProp6N_FD_193582 | JGI IMG/M metagenome (GOLD analysis project Ga0272441, IMG submission 193582) | Marine sediment archaeal communities from Little Sippewissett salt marsh, Falmouth, MA, United States - SSM-Prop-6N | ecosystem: Environmental > Aquatic > Marine > Wetlands > Sediment ... | reverse complement strand
GTATAAAAAAGTCATTTGATGATATGACGTTGGCAACACATTACGGTTGTCATTTAATTCGACCCAGTGAAATTGGCAGACCAGTTGATTCAGAGAATCCTCAAAAAATGGAAACGATTCTAAAGGTTCTTGGGGCTAGAACACCATACTATCCTGAAAAATTAGACTGCTGTGGCGCTCCTATTCTTGCAAATCTTGCAGAATCTGCTTTGACAAAAACAGGACAAAAGCTACAAAGGATTCAGGAGCAGAAATTTGATGCTTTAATTGATGTGTGCCCTTGGTGTCATAAAATGTTTGATGCTCGACAGAGTAAATCAGGGGAAACCGTTGCAACCAAACTTGAAGTTCCTGTTTTGTATCTCACACAACTTCTTGGACTTGCTTTTGGAATTGAAGCTACCAAACTTGGTGTAAACCTAAACTCCAGTCCAATTGAAAAAATAGCAGCAAAAGGTTAGGTGAACGTATCATGGGGAAAAAAATTGGTGTCTTTGTATGTCATTGCGGTATGAACATTGCTCAAACAGTTGATATTGATGAGCTTACCAACTATGCACAATCTCTTGAAAATGTGACCATTAGTAAAAGCTACAAATATATGTGCTCTGATCAAGGCGGTACTTTAATCAAAGATACTATCAAGAAACAACACTTAGATGGTGTGGTAATCGCTTGTTGTTCTCCTCGAATGCATGAGCATACCTTTCGGGGAGTAGTTGAAGATGGAGGATTAAATCAGTTTAACTTAGAGATTGCCAATATACGAGAGCAATGCTCCTGGGCTCATGAAGATAAAAAAGAAGCAACAGAAAAAGCCAAATCCTTAGTTCGGGCAGCAGTGGCAAAAACACGAATGTTAGAATCATTATCCGCATCAACCATCAAAGTAACTCCCACTACTTTGGTAATTGGCGGTGGCATTGCTGGTATTCAGTCATCTCTTGACCTTGCTAATGCAGGATATAAAGTAACCTTGGTAGAACGATCACCTAGCATTGGTGGTAGAATGGCCCAGTTAGACAAGACCTTTCCCACTCTTGATTGCTCGTCTTGTATCCTAACACCAAAAATGATGGAAGTGTCAAACCACCCTAATATAGAACTACAAACCTATGCTGAAGTAACAAAAGTTGAGGGAAGTATTGGTAACTATACTGTTACAATAAAACAGCATCCTCGTTATGTTGATATTGAGAAATGTACCGCTTGTGGTGAATGCGCAGCTCATTGTCGACTTAAAGACAGGGTTCCAAATACCTTTGATATGAACCTTGGAAAGCGCAGTGCTGTGTATGTTCCCTTTCCACAAGCAGTACCACTAAAATATACGATAGATCCTGAATATTGTCTCTACATCACAAGGAGAAAATGTGGTGACGAGCCAGCTTGTCGAGCTGCTTGTGAGCAAAAGGCTATCGATTTTGATCAGAAAGCAGAACTTGTTGAAAAGAACTTTGGTACGATCATTGTTGCAACTGGTTATGATGTGATGGATCCCATTAGGTTATACGAATATGGATACGGTCATTCCGCAGATGTTATTACAACACTAGAACTCGAGCGATTAATAAGTTCTGCTGGACCAACAACAGGAGAAATTCTGCGCCCCTCTGATGGAAAAAAACCCTCAAGTATTACATTTATTCTCTGCGTTGGCTCGCGAGATGAAACAAACTATCCGTGGTGTTGCCGCATAGGATGTATGAGTGCTTTAAAGCATATCTATCTATTACATGAAAAACTGGATGATGTGGAAATCAATATCTGTTATACCGATATTCGATCCTATGGTAAAGGGTATGAAGAATTCTACCGAAAGATTAGAGGAATGAAAAGTAATTTTTTCAGAGGAAGACCTTCCGAAGTCCGTAATATGAAAGAATTCTTAAAAATTGATATCTTTGATACCATAACCAATAAGCTGTTTGAACTAACTACGGATATGGTCGTCCTGGTACCAGCACTTGTTCCTCGTTTAGGAACAGATGAGCTTTCTCGCATTCTTCATATATCTCAAAGCGGCGATGGATTTTTCTTAGAAGCCCATCCAAAGCTTAAACCTATGGATACCTTTACCGATGGTATCTTTCTTGCAGGTTGCTGCCAGGGACCAAAAGATATTCAGGATACCGTCTCGCAGGCAAGCGGTGCTGCATCCCGCGCGGAAACCATTCTTTCAAAACAGGAACTTGAAGTTGAACCCTTAATTGCCTCTGTAAATGAAGATCTTTGCTCTGGTTGCAGTGTTTGTGTTTCGGTTTGCAGTTTTAATGCCATTGATCTTATTGAAGAAAAAGATGGAAAAAAACATGCAAAGGTAAACGAAGCGTTATGCAAGGGATGTGGAGCTTGCGTTGGCTCTTGTCCTTCAGGTGCCATGCAACAATATGGATTCAAAGACAAGCAAATACTACCCATGGTAGATGAAGCATTATAAGATTTATTTCCACCGATGAGATGACCGCTCTCGATTACATAAGTAGACAAAGTATGGTTCAATCCTTTCTCGAAAGCATTCATGAAGTTAATGGAAATCTTCGGAAAATTATATGGAAAAGTTTTTCGGAAGTGTAGACAATCACTTAGAGACATAATCCCATAAAAATAACATCCTATTTTATAAAATTTTTAATTTCTTTTTTTAAATTACGTAGTAATATATCTAAATGATCTTGGAGTTCAGAAGTAAGGTTGTTACCAAAAGTAAGTTCTTTTGGTTGTATAGCAAAAAAAGAAATGTTCTTTGGAAATTCTCCAAGTTGTTGAGCAATCATAAGCACTTTGAGAATATTGGGTTCATGAGTAGAATGCCGAAAAGAGTAGTGTTTTGTTTTCATTTCATCATAATCAAGTAATTGAAATGCTCCTGGCTTTTTATGCATGTCAACTGCATCGATGAACAGAATCCTATCAAAGTCAGAAAAAAGAGGCAGAAGTGACATCCCGCCAGTTCCACCATCAATATAGTGGATATGCTCATCAGAAGAGTCATTGCCCTTTTGCAGTTTCTCAAGGAGAACTATTCCAACACCATCGTCCTTTCGTAAAGGATTGCCCAAACCAATAATTGCATATTTTTTCATACGTTAAATAAAATCTACTGTAAGGTAATGGGTAGAGCACGAAATACAGGGATCATATGCTCTTACCAGCATTTCAAGGTTTAATTCAATTTCTTGTTTTGGTTTATGAAGAATTTGAGGTACTAATGCCTCCATATCCTTTTGGATATTAGCATGATTTTGATTTGTAGGGATGATACAATTTGCATTAGTACATTTTCCATGCTTATCTAAAGAATAGTCATGAACTAGGATGCCTCGAGGGACTTCTACAATACCCACACCTCGGCCTTGTTTAATGGTAACTGACACAGGTTTTTCTTCCTTTATACCTTTATCTACAATGGTATCAATCAATCGAATGGAATCCTCAATATTATGCATGAACTCTACAAGTTGGGCAATATTATTCATGAAGGGGTTATAATTGATAGCTTGTAAATTGAATGATTTTGCAACTCGTTGAGCTTTGGGATGAAGCATCTTACTATTCAGATTAAATCGTGCAAGGGCTCCAACCATGTAAGATTTTCGAGTATGCTTAGAATATTTGGCTGTTGACCATGGAACCAAATATTCCTTCATGATCGACCGATAGTTCTTTGCATCTTTGAATAAGCCAGTATCAGTAGATGCAATAGTACCATCGTATAAGGCATATTCTTCAGGAGAAGTAAGTCCAATATATTCTGTTTCTCTGCTAAAAGTTGGGAACTTATCAACAACACTTTTTATGGTCTCTGCAACTTGTGCTGTTATGCTAATTCCCTCCTGCAATCTTTCTTTGAGGTGAAGAAGTTGTTGTTTTGTAGGAAAGGCAGAAAAACCACCAACAATCAATCGTATTGGATGGGTTGTTCGACCACATATGAGATCCGACAGTTCATTAGATAATCGATGAAGCTGTATTATTTTTAATACCGTTTCTTTATGGGGAGATTCGACAAGAGGAAAAACACTGCCCACTCCAAATAGATCAGGGACAGCAAGATACCCTAAATGAAGGATATGACTTTGCATATTTTCTGCATTGATTGCTAAACGTCGAAATAATGCAGTTTGCTCAGTAATTGTGACGTTCAAGGCATCTTCTGTGGCTTTTAATGATGCTAGGGAATGACCTATAGAACATATCCCACAAATTCTAGAGGCGATAGTACGCAGTTCAGTATATGGTCTACCTCGCAGCATAGCTTCAAAAAATCTTGGTGCTTCAGACACTTGCCATTGAATTTTTTCAATGGTCCCTTTTTTTACATTGAGGACAATATTCCCATGCCCTTCAACTCGAGTGACATGCTCAAGATTGATAGCCATGTTTTTACTCATTTGCATTCCTCCTTGCTATAATTGTACAAAACACAGCGGCTTTTCATTTCTTCATAGGTCAGATGATAACGATCAAGAATATCCTGAACGCAGTCAGTGTTTGGTTTTTTCAGAATGCCCCGACAACCATCACAGGGGCTTCCATTGGTAGGACAGATAGCTTTACAGCCTGCTCGAGTAATGGGACCAAGACAAAATTTTCCTAACTCAAATAAACAAATATTTTCATTTTTTTTACATTCGACACAAACTGGATAGGTCGGAATATCTGGTTTTTTACCAAGAGCCAGCGAGGTGACCACATGTTTAAACTCATCATAATTGATGGGACAACCATGAATATAAAAATCAACAGGCACAACTTCGTTGAGTGCTTTGGTTGGAAAAACATCAAAATAGTCATTGTCTTCGAGATGTTCTGATCCATAGACTTCTTTTTTTACATTTTCTACAGGCCACTGATTTCGAATTTTATTGATGCCGCCAATAGTAGCACAAGCACCAAGGGCAACCACTATTTTTGCGTGTTTTCGAATCTTTCGTAATCGTCTCTCATCGATAGGTCGCATAATGGATCCTTCAACAAAAGCGATATCATATTCATCAGAGTGCTCTTTCATAACCTCCCGAAAAGAGACTACATCAACAAGGGAAATAAGATCAAGAATTTCCTCCTCAAGGTTTGCAATTTGTAATTGACACCCTTCACAGCTTGAGAAATCAAAAAAGGCAACTCTGGGTTTGCTCATTCAAAGGCCTCCGGAAGATTCTTTATATCATTATACTTAAACACAGGCCCTTCCCTACAAACATAGACGCCATTGATTTGACAATGACCACATTTTCCCACACCACATTTCATGCGACGCTCCAAAGAAACAAAAATGTTAGTATCGGGAACACCAAGTGTCTGAAGACATTTTATCACGAATTTATACATGATGGGAGGGCCAATTACAATAGCCATAGTGTCTTGAATGGTTGATTTATCAATTTTGATTTCTGGAAAGAGGGTTGTTATAAGTCCCACTTCTCCAGCCCAACATTCATTTTTTTCACATTGATCCACCGTTAATTTGCAGACCACATTTTCCATTTTTTGCCATTTTTTGATTTCATCCAAAAATAAAACTTGACAGGGTTGTTTACAACCATATAAAATGGTTACATCTTTGAAGTGTTGGCGATTTTTTTTGTCCAATATATAATTAATAAGCGATCGCATTGGTGGAAGACCAAGACCTCCTAAAACAAAAAGAAGGTGTTTATTCTCGAAATCCTTAATAGTAAAACCATTGCCAAAGGGGCCTCTGATACCAACCTTATCCCCCTTTTTCATGGTAAAAAGTTTTGAGGTAACATTTCCTACTTTTCGTACAACAAGTTCAAATAGTGGAGACGTACCCGGTGCTGATGAAATTGAAATAGGTGCCTCTCCAATTCCAAAGAGAGAAATTTCAACAAACTGTCCCGGAGAATGCCCCAGCGGTTTCTTATCATCAAGTTCAATTTGTAAATAGATTTCAGATTCTGTCAACCGCTTGACTTGTTGAATAGTGGCACTTCTAGGGAGATGAATGGTTCCTTGAACAGCAGTAGGTTTCTTCTTTTGTTCGATAAAAAATTTGTGGGTACCATCTGTATAATCAAGATGAGAGAGTTCATTGAGAACATCACAAGGATCAGCAATATCAGGTAAACACGCAATTCCACACCTTCCACACCCAACACAAGCAACAAAATCATATCGCGCCGGAAGATAGTTACCTTTTCGGTAAAAGCGATGTCGATATCTATCTCGAATATCATCACGGAAAACCTCACCACTACTAATCTTAGTGAAATCGTGAAGCAAGCAACCATCCCAGGTGCGAATTCTTGTACCATCCTTTAATGAAAAAGTGACATCGTCCTTAATATCATAACAATAACAGGTTGGACAGACCATGGTACAAGAGCTACATCCAAGACATCTGTCAGACTTTTCTTCCCATAAGGCATGATCGTAATTGGCAACTAGAGTTGAGGACCATTGCTCCTTTTCTACTTTGACCTTTTTTTTATAATTTGAGACTATGCTTTCTCTTGTCTTTTCTATCTTTTTTCGATCATCTTCAGTCGCTATCTTGGTTGATGCATATTTTTCGAGTAATTTTTTCCCTTTTTCGCTACCAATGGTAATAGCATAATGACTACCAATATTAGTTAACAGCAAATCAAAACCAGAGTCAGTAATGTGGGTGTTCATACTTGCAGCAAATGATCTTTTTGAAACCTTTTGAATATCAGCACCAATAATAATAGTGTTTTTTCTTCGTTGATCATAAAAATCATCTTTTTGGGGATCAAGATAGACTTTATCACTTTGTTCTAGGGCAATAATGTCATAGGGATGAACGCCGATTAATATTCTTGAGAAATCCTGGAGATTTTTTTCAACTTTAAAGGGTTTTTTTAAATCATAATTCATCAATGGTTCATATTGGGGAAGAAAATACTTTTTTGGTGGAAGAATAGTTACATCATAGTTAAGACAAAGCTCGCTAGCATCAGTAAGAGGGGCAAACACATATCGCTCTCCTTTTGCTTTTACGCCGATGACTTCACTTTTACTTTTTTGGATTAAATTATCAATAAAAACATTTAATTCTCGTTTTGAAATAATTTTTATTGTTGGTAATGGTGCCATAATTTGCCTCCAAATTAACCCCCGTTAATATTCCGTTTTTTCAGATGTACGAACCTGTATCTAATTAAAGTATAAGAGTCTTACCTGTCTTAAAAATAATATTCAATGATATTAGTCAATTTTTATCTTAAAGAATTAGAATAATGCTAGAAAAAAAAGGTAAAAATTGTAACAATGACTGGTATGGAAATTAACGACAGTAAGAAACTTGCAAATAGAAATTGATTTGCAAGGATACGATTTCCGCCCATTCGTTCAATGACCAAAGGACTTGCTGTAACTGGGGGAACTGCACTTTGGAGGAGAATAAGCAAAGCAATAGTATAACTAAAAATCGGTTTGAAAAGTAGTAAAATTCCGATAAAAATCAAAGGAAATACAATGTTTTTTGCAAGAACAAACTTTGAAATTTCTAAGAGTTGAATATCTCCTTTTTTATGAAAATCAACATACATATTACCGCCTAAGATAAGCATAATCAGGGGTATGGTCATTCCACCTAAAAGAGAAGACATATCAAGAACAATGGTTGGAACTGCAGTATGGAGCCCTGTCAAGCGAATAGCAAGAGCAAGTAATGTCACCAGTAAAACAGGATGAAATATCTTTTTCCAATGAATCACCTTTTTTTGAGATGACCTATAAAACAGAAAGTACGTACTGAAAAAAAAGGCAGGATAAAAAAGCGTAAATAAAATCAAGGATATGACATACGAAGGTTCGTTAGGAAACATCCCTGAAAGAATTGCTAAGGGAAAGAAAATACCGTTTTGATAAAATAAGGTCAAAGAAAATTCTCGTCGTGATGACTTCTTTGATACAAACATAAACAGACCAGTCAGTCCAGCTGCTATGCCTGTAAAGAATAACCACCAGAGAGGAAGTTGCCACCATTCAGGCAATTCTTGTATGGAAAAATCTTGAATAATCCTTACAAAAATAAGACAGGGAAGGGCTATTTCCAGTGCTAAAGGAGAAAGAAGAGAAAAAATAGTATCGGGAACTAACTTTCTTCTGATAATCCAAAAACCTACAAGACCAATACCCAGAAGGACTGCAACTGACTCAAAGGTTGTCACGAAGAGATCCATGATTATTGCCGATTGGAACAGATGGAAAATAAGTTTAAAAGATATTGGTTGGTCCCAATATTTATTAAGTGGTTAAACCTCCCTTGGGCTGACTGGTGGTATTAAAATATGAAATCTACAGAAATATTACGTAAAATGTCCATAGATCATGCAAAACTTTTGCGATTATTGCACCTTGTTCAACAAATTCATGGGGGAGATGTTATTGAAACGATAAAGGTATTTGATACTTTTGAATGGGAGCTAGAAAAACATTTTTTTGCAGAAGAAAAAGCTATCTTTACCTCTTATGATCCAGACAATATCATTGAAGGATATAAGATGGTTCCAACCCTTATCAAAGAACATACTGAGATCCTTAATACCATAAGGATTCTCCGCCGCGAAATTATAAAACATCGTCCTGTAGATTTCAATCATTTATCAGAAGCTTTGATTGCACATAAGAACTTCGAAGAGAACGAAGTTTATCCCAAATTAGATCAAGAATTAACTGAAGAACAGAAAAGGAAAATCATTGACAGAATAACCCAAATTGCATAGTTTTGCTTTCTAAACCAGATAAAGCGTGTTCGCTAGACTCTTGAAAATTCTTTGAAACGCTCTGATTTTGCTTTACAAATAGGACAAATTGGAGGAGGCATCCCTCGTGCACAAAGATAGCCACACACCGTACATCGCCATACTTTCAGAGATTCTGAAGATGTGCTAGATTGTGTTTTTGATTTGTTAGGCTGTTTTGTTTTTGAATTTTTTTGCGTTGCAGCCATAGCTATGTCTTGTATCTCTATGGGTCGTCGTTCAGGGATAGGTGCAAGTTTTGATGGGGTATCGTGTACTTCTTTGTTCACGAATAACCCACAATAACAGGCACCAAATTCATTGACATCAGCATCGCGATATTCACAAGGACAGATAATATCCACATCGTATTGTTTCATACCACTTGACATACGACAGGGACATGATCCATAGCCGTACCGTTCTGTATTAACAACAAGACCATCAAGTAAGGAATTTAGTAATTCTTTATCGGGACAAAGAAAATATCCATGGTCATCTGCATCTTTTTGCATAGCCTTATGAATTATTGTTTTTTTGTTCATTCTTCCACAGTCTTTTTTATTTCTTCTTCTTTAAAACCAACAATGACTTCTTTTCCACCATCAATAACTAGTGTTGGATAGCTACAACTAGGATTATATTTTTTTAATTCGTTTCGAGCTGATTCAAGAGTGCCACCAGAAATATTATCCATATCAAGATATTCGTACTCTAGCTCCAGGTCCTTGAGAAGTTGTTTGGTTTTTTTACACCAGCCACAAGTACTTAAAGTAAAGATTTTAATCTTATGATTTTTCTTTTTTCCTGGTACTCTTGTAAAATTCATAAGGTTAATATTTTCTTAGTACCTATAAGGTTTATGCCCAATCAAGTCTTGATTTAAAAACAATATTTTTACCCATAAAGTCATTTTCTACTGATATAGTAAAATACTTTGTTTTCAATATAAGATTGTGAGAAACGAAAGATTAGTAAAAATAATAACAAAAAAGGATATTAAAAATGTTCAAACAAATAAAAAATTGGTTAGTTTAGCGGTAAGACTTCCGTGTGAATGTAATCTTAATTGTAGATATTGTTATGGTAAAATTGGTGCAAAAGGATCGATTTTAAAGTATAATGAGATAGTAGAAATTCTAAACCAAGCATCGGAATTAGAAGCTAGAACTGTTGAGATTGTAGGTGAAGGAGAACCCTTACTTTATCCACAATTCAGAAATCTTATATCGCATATTGATAAATTAGGCATGATACCGACTTTATACAGCAATTGTACACTCATAGATTCTGAGGTAGCTTCTTTTTTATTTACACATAATGTTACTATTATAGGAAAACAAAACACTCTCTCAGCAAAAAAACAAAATGCAATATGTAGAGTTGATGGTTCATATCAAAAAATAAAGAGGGGATTGGAATATCTGATCGAAGCTGGTTTTACAAAGAGTAAACCATCACGACTTGGGATTCATACTGTTGCATTAAAAGATAATCTAACCGAGTTACCTGAAATGTGGCGCAAATGGAGAAAAATGAATATATTGCCACAAGTTCAAGCATTAGTATATCCTTCAAAAACCCAAGCAAAACAATATTTTGAATACTATAAACATCATGCATCCACACCATCAGAAACAAGGAGATTATTTAAACAATTATCAAGAATCGATAAAGAAGAATTTGGAATAGCTTGGGACCCTATTTTGGCATATCCGATTGCTCCAGATGGATGCAGAGTACTTTATGGTACAATAGGAATTACTCAGGATGGAAATATTCAGATCTGCAGTTTTACTGAAAAATCATTAGGAAATATCAGAGAAATTTCTTTACAAGATGTTATCCAATCTGAAAAGGTAAAAAAGATTAGAAAGACAGGAGAAATATTAGGTTATCGGGAGGGAGGATATGGGTGTAGGGCAAATGCATTAAATATGACTGGAAATAGATATGCTCCAGATCCTTATTATGATACATTCATATCTTCCAAATAATTGGTGAGAAAATCAGATGGGTAAAATACACACCTTGATTAAAAGACCTTTATCCTTTTTATTTGAATGGCGACCATATTCTCCATACAGATTTGCTATGTATTTTTTTATGTATGCTAGTATGCCTATGTTTTTTTATGGAATACAATCATACAATCTGGAAATCATCAAAATAATAATCTTTACCATCATTGTCATGTATACTGGTTTTTTTGCAGCCATTATTTGGAATGATATTTGCGATGTTAATATCGATAGAATTGCTCATCCTAAAAGAGTGATACCAACAAGTAAGATTAGTAAAAAAAAATTCTTTGGAATAGCATTAGTCTTTTCAGGGATAGTATTCATTTTTTCATATATGATAAGTTTGAAATGTTTTCTTTTTGTAGGAGTAGCAGCTTTATTTGTTGCATTTCATAACAAATATTTAAGAAGAATCATAAGAATCCCTGCCTATTCGGAAATTGTCACCCCACTACAGTGGACTATTGTACCTATTTTTGGATTTCTTGCAGTAAATTCTTCTAATATATTGTATATGATTCTTCTTGTGATTTTTACATACCTTACCGATGGTGCACATGATCTTCCAGAGGGAATCCATGATGCAGAGGGAGATCGTAGAGATGGGATAAGAACGTATACTACATCTTTTAATGAAACGGCATCTGCTAAAGTCTCATTTACAATGTTGTTTATTGCAGGTGTAGTAGGCTTCATTCTCTATTATTCAACAAGTCTGACACTTATCTTTCTAATTCCCTTTCTACTCCTGTGGATATATACTCTTTATATTTCTTATCGTTATTTAAAGATGAAAAAAGAAGAGATGGAAAAATTTGGATTATCGACCGGTCTTAAAATATACAGATTTTTTTGGGCTACATATGTGTTTATTTTTATCGATATTTTCAATCAAATCGTAAATTTGCACTTTTTTTCATAAAAGATATCGTCATTTTTTAATAAATAAAAACGATTGGGTTGCAGGGTACGTCGAAAAAAAGAACATAGGATCTTCAGAACATGAAGTAAAAACAAAAGATTGTGACATTTCATCCTTTGAAATGATATTTGGAATGTCATTGTTTAGTCCTCTGCAAATTAGTCTTGCACCTGATTTCATGTTTTGAGCCAAATGGTGGAGAATGTAATCAATTGGCCAGACATTTATTGCTATAATTACTACATCAAAATTTTGAGATTGATAAGTGCTACCTTCCTCGTATTCAATAAATATGTTTTTATCGAGTTTTTTTTTAGAGAGATATGACCGAGCTAGATGTATAGCATTCATATTGTTATCTATGGCAGTTACCTGTGCGTTTGATTCATCAGCAATAATTATTGACGTGGAAGGAAAAATACCACATCCAATGACAAGTACCCTATCCTGAGAAGTAATCTTGGTTCTTTTTATCTCTTTTAGAACTGCAGGTTTTCTACATTTTATAAACAGTTGATAAAAAATTTTAGATCTTATTGCTAATAATTCTAGAAATGTGAATATGTAACAGTATAATTTTCTTTTCAAATTTATTAAGGTAAATAATTGTCTTGTGTTTCTATTTTTCAAAATACACCTACTAATCAATGAGACGATATTTATATATTATTTTTCTGTATTTTGCTAAAAAAATTAGCAATATTATATACTAGGTTGAGAAAATAATAAATCCAGTTGATACTAGAACGAATGGTTTATTATTAAAGCAAGAGAAAAATCAATCCCCAAACAACAACTTCTTACTTAAAAATCATTTTATAAGTAACTATGTTAATTTTATTTTAAGTGTTTTTAGGGGGTAGTAAACTATACTTTTTTATTGAATCCCTTCCTGGGCTGTATATAAAAAGTCTATTTTACTATACTAATAAAAAGTGTTCAACAGGAGAAAAAATATAAAATGAGCCGCCGAAGGGATTTGAACCCTCGACCTGCTGATTACGAATCAGCCGCTCCACCAACTAAGCTACGGCGGCATATCGGCTTTGAATACTATTGTATCTTAAAAAAGTGCCTGTCTTTTATTCCGCAACATCTTTTTACCTACTACAAATATCCTATTGCTGATGATTTGTGGTGTTGATGAAGCAGGAAGAGGTCCCGTCTTTGGTCCTCTAGTAATTGCAGGGGTTACTTTTGAAAATGAGGTAGACGTAAAGGTTCTTAAGGTTCGAGATTCAAAACAATTGACACCACTACAACGGAAAACCTTGGCAAAAACAATTAAAGAAAGAGCAAGTAATTTTGAACTTCTTGTTATTTCTGCTTCAGATATTGATGATATGAGAAAAGTAATGACCCTTAATGAAATTGAAGTCTATGCCTTCAGTACTGTTATTAAAAAACTAAAACCACAACAATGTTTTGTTGATGCTGCTGATGTGAAGGAAAAGCGATTTGGACAAGCAATTCTTGCAAATCTTTCCTTTGCTCCAGAAATGATTTCTAAACATAAGGCAGATGCAATTTATCCTGTTGTTGGAGCTGCTTCTATTTTAGCTAAAACTACAAGAGACGAACATATTATTGAAATAGAAAAGAAGTTGCATAAAAAATTAGATCTACCACTTGGAAGCGGATATCCAGCAGATCCCATTACTATATCCTTCTTGAAAGCATGGCTAGAACGATATGGCAAACTGCCTCCTTTTGTTCGTCATTCATGGAAGACGACCCACCATCTTCTTTCTCAGAGTAAAACAAAAACTTTAGATAACTTTTAAGATAATATCTTAACTATTGATGTTTCTCTTGAAATTCTTGCAGAAACTCGGCAAGAGCCTGAACACCTTCAAGTGACATAGCGTTGTAGATTGATGCACGTAAGCCTCCTACTGATCGATGTCCCTTTAATCCGATCATTCCCCTAGAAAGTGCTTCAGCAACGCATTGTTCTCCAAGGTCCAGAGTTGGTAAATTAAAGGTAATGTTCATTAATGATCGAGAATCAGGTTTAGCATGACCTTTATAAAAGCCATTTGACGAATCAATAACATCATAGAGTAGTGCTGCTTTCTTTCTATTTATTTTTTCTATAGCGGCAACCCCGCCTATGTCCTTTAAATGTTCAAGACACAGCATACACATATAAATTGCCCAACAAGGACCCGTATTAAATAAAGAATCTTTTTCAACATGGGTTTTCCATTTCTGCATTGTTGGTGTTGCGTCAGGAACTCTATTTGTTAAATCTTCTCGTACAATGACAAGTGTTACTCCAGCTGGTCCAATATTTTTTTGAGCGCCAGCGTAAAGAACACTAAATTTCTTTGCATCAATGACCTTATTCATAATATTAGAAGACATATCACAAGCTAAGGGAACCCCATCAGGAACTTTTGGAATATAGTGAAATTCTGTTCCATAAATAGTATTATTTCCAGTAATATGAGCAAAAGCTGCGTTGTCATCAAAAGAAATATTGTTTGGGATGTACGAAAATTTTTCATCTTCCGAGCTTGCGACTACATTAACCTCTCCATAAAATTTTGCTTCTTTAATGGCTTTTTTTGACCAGGTCCCCGTATTAACATAGTCCATGGGTTTTCCTTTCACTTGAAGATTTAAAGGGACCATGAAAAACTGAGTTGAAGCGCCTCCCTGAAGCCAAAGGATTTTATAATCATTTGAAAGATGTAATAACTCTTTGACTAATTCTGATGCATGGGCATGGAGGGCTGCATATTCTTTTGATCTATGGGAAAGCTCCATAATCGACATTCCTGTGCCTTTATAGTTCAATAGCTCTTTCTGCGCTTTTTTTAAGGCAGGAAGAGGCAATGTTGCTGGACCTGGATAAAAATTATACACACGTTTTTCCATGTTTTCACCTTTCTGTCGGACCAGTGAATAGACAAAATAGATTTAAAGCATTCGGGGGAAACAGAGCACTAGTCAACGAGTATATGTCCCTTTTTAGGCTGGACATGGGAAATAACAAGGGAGGCTGGTTTTCCTGGATCTGATTTTATGTTGTTTACTTCTTTGACCTTGATTGTTACAGCAGGGCCTGCTTTTTTCTGATGAATTTCCTTTATTTCTTTAAAGACTTGCTCAAGAGAAGGACCACTATTTCGTAACTCTTCATCAATAACAAGAAGAATGTCTATCTCGTTTAGCTTTCTTTGGACGATTTGATACTGTTTGACTTTTTTTGTGTTGAGTTTTTTTAATGCATCATGGATACTTACAAAAGACGCTGCTGGAAATACTCTACCGTCAGGCAAGGTAACACTTCCACTTATTCGACCTTCAACACCATGTTTAAAAATAGGAGTGCGAAGCCCACAGCTACAACTATAGTCGGAAATGATACTCACCCAATCATCTAATCCTAAATACTTCACAATCGGTGTGGCCTTTCCAAAAAGTCTTGTTTCAACGATATGGCCACGTTCTCCATCCCCCACCACCTCAAGATTTTCATCAACTGCTTGAACGTAATGGTAATCATGGTTGACATGCCAAATTCCTTCAGAACATTCAAAGGCTATTGCCGCTTCAGATGACGACTCTGTAGACCCATAAACATTATATATTTTACATCTAAAAGCATCTTCAACATAGTCTCTGGTATATTGGTCAAGAACTGAAGCACTTGCCACCAATGCTGTCGGATTAATATTTTTACCGTATCCTTTATTCTTTAAAAATGCTAGATGTTGAAACGTAGCTGGATATGAAAGAATCATATCTGGTTTAAACTCATCTACAGCATTGATAATATCTTTTATGGGATCAAAAGCATTCATATAAATAAAATTATTTAACAGAGAAAGCGACCTTGCTTTTGAATACAAGACCGATTCAGCTGCGATATCTGCTTTGCCAGTACTATAATTTCCAATTTGAACAATTCTTGACGTTCTCCAATTTAATTGAAGATTTTGTAATGTTCTAATCGAGGCGCCAATACCGCCTGATAATACCGAGAAATCGGTATAGATGGAGACTGGTTTTCCTGTTGAGCCACCTGTAGAAACAATCTGTGCTTTTCCTTTATTATAGTCACGAGGAACTATCTCATCAGGAAAATGATCGACAAGATGTTGTTTGGTAATAAAAGGAAGTTTAGCATAATCTTGCATTCCTCGAATATCGTTTGGATGAATCTTTGCTTCTTTGAATTTCTTCTGATACAAAGGAACTGTATATGAATATGTTATTATCTTTCGTAAAGCAGAATCTTGGTGTGCTTTTATTTTTACAGGAGAATATCGTTTGAGTCTACTTGGATCAAAGAGAAAATTCTTGAGAAAAGGAATACTAGTTATGGGATTGAGAAATGGATTCATACTTACGTAAATCTCGTATAGATGGAAACGTTAATAATATGTTGTATGTTGTGCCAGTCACGTCTTAATGTTTTTATAGAGATGATTCCATGAAATTTCAACTTCGTTGTTTGAAGTGTGACAAGACATATCCGCAAGATCGCTATGTCTGTAAATGCGAAAATGGTTGTTCATCTCTCTTGCGAACTGAATATCAACAGAAAAACTTAGAAATCGATGATCGTCTTCCCGGGATTTGGAAATATATCCATTGGCTTCCAGTTACAACTGTTAATAAAAAGTTGCTCAAACAATCTAGCACCTTTAAAATCTATCAAAGTACCAAATTAGCACAACATCTTGGATTAAAACAGTTATTGATTTGTTTGAACGTGTACCCGTGGACGAAAACCGGTTCTTTTAAGGATATTGAAGCAGAGATAACATTCCAAAGGGCTCTTGACACAAAAGAAAAAGGAACGCCATTAGTTCTCTCCTCTGATGGTAATAATGGTATATCCTTTACCTATTATTCTCAGATCGTTAAGTATCTTATCTTTCTTTTTGTCACCGAAGATGCACGAAAAAAACGTATCTGGTCCTTCACAAAGAGAAATCCCTATCTTCATCTTTACCCTATAGAGGGCGATTATTATGATGCCATTCATTTAGCAAACATGTTTGGACGGGTGAAAGGAGTGTTACCTGAGGGTGGGGCATCAAATGTCGCCAGAAGAGACGGTGTTGGAACTATTGTCTTAGAAGCCACACAACAGCGTAAACAAATTCCTGATCATTTTTTTCAAGCACTAGGCTCTGGCCCTGGAGCCATTGCAGCCTATGAAGCATCATTGCGACTTATCAACGATGGACACTATGGAAAAAAACCTATTAAAATCCATGGATCTCAGAATTTTCCTTATGTTCCCATGTATGATGCTTGGAAACGAAAATCTAGAAAAATTGATGAAACATTCCAACAAGAATCAGCAAAAAAACTTATTGATCAGACCTATGCTCACGTTCTTACTAATCGGTTTCCTGCCTACGGAATACGAGGAGGCGTCTATGATGTTCTTAAAAAGACCTCCGGTGAATTTTACAGTGTCACGAACAATGAAGCAAAAAGAGCTCAATTACTTTTTAAGAGACTTGAAAAGTGTAGTATTGTACCCGAAGCAGGAATTACAGTATCTTCTCTTTTGCAGGCTGTGGAACAGGAAACCATTCAAAAAGATGATACTATTCTTTTAAATATCACTGGCGGTGGTAGAGAAGAAATGAAGAGGGAAAAATTTAAAATAGCCCCCTCTATGCACCTTATACCTTAAATTCAGTTTCACAAATAAATTGGTAGTATTATGGACGAAAAAATCAACCATTCCCTCCATCTTATTAAAGAATCTCTTGAAACCTATCATGAAAAAGTGGCAGTGGGGTGTAGCTGGGGAAAGGATAGTATGGTCCTTCTTCATCTAGCTCTTCAAGTAAATCCTCACATACCTATTTTTTCCATTCTTACTATTCACAAACCTAAAGAATCCTTTGATTTTGTCGTTAGAACTTCACACCAATACAACATTCAGCCTAAAATATACATGGTCGCAAAAGAAGTACCATCCATTTTTAAAAAAAATAGTATGGACGTTACTCTCCTTCCTATAGATACCTATGAAAAAGAAGCTAAGAGAATTAAAGAAACAACCGGAAGGGAAATCTATTTCGAAGACCCTAATCTTTGTTGCGACCTCTTAAAAGTTGTTCCTATTAAATATGCCTATGAAGATATGAAGTTACAAGCATGGTTAAGTGGGCTAAGAAATACCGAAGGTCATACAAGAGCATTCTTACAAGAAAAAGAAATACGAAGTTCCAATGAAGTGAAGATTAATCCTATTTTATATTGGACAGAACAGGAAGTTTGGGATTATATTAAACAATATGATATTCCCACACATCCTTGGTATACTAAAGAATTTCCTGATGGAAAGAAAATCAGATCTCTGGGATGTGAACCATGTACTGTACCGGTTCATGATCATGAAGATGAACGTGATGGGCGGTGGCGAAAAACAAAGAAAAAAGCCGGAGAATGTGGTATTCATACCAGAAATTTAAAAGATGAAGATGCATGATAGCTAAAGGTGGAAAAGGATGGGTAGGTAGTGTCCTTCTTGTTAGTGCATTCTTTTTCATATTATCTCTCTATTGGCTTTCTTTTCTCTTTTTATTCATACCGTTTCTCTGTATCTCGATTTTTTTTCTGATTTTTTTCCGAGATCCTGAAAGAACTATCGGTTCAGGAATTGTTGCTCCAGCAGATGGTAAAATTAGGGATATTCAACAAGACAATAAAACCTGTTTTGTCTCCATATTCATGGAAGTAAATAATGTCCATGTCAATCGAATGCCACTTGATGGTATCATCAAGAAGATGACTCATTTTCCTGGTTATCATTTTCGTGCTTGGAAAAAAGAATCTGATTACAACGAACGGGTAGAACTTGAAATTGATTCGTCTATTGGAACGGTAAAAGTGGTACAAATAGCAGGACTCATAGCCCGTCGAATTTATCCATATATAACAAAAGGGGATGTCCTCAAGAAAGGTGATCGTATTGGTATCATTCGCCTAGGGTCTCGTGTTGATATCTATCTTCCTTCCTCCAAAGTTCGAAGTACTGTTAAAATAGGTGATAAAGTCCTGGCAGGTAAAGATACTATCGCAGAATTTATAAAAATTAACCAGTGTTAATTTTTCCCTTTTTTTCAATGTTGATTACTCCATATACACTCAATTTTTTTATTGTTACATTTCAACTTTTACGATAAAAAATTTTTATAAAAATTGGAAAAATATCCCAACATATAAGATTACAATCCATTTATAATTGTTAAAAAAGGAAAATTATATATATGGATGTTAACTACATATAAATCGTTATTCATACTAAATATTAAATAATATAAAATTAGGGGGATACATCTATGTTTAGAAAATCAATACAAAAGATGATAGTAATCTGTACAGTATTGCTCTTTTTCTTGAGTTCAAGTACAGTCTTTGCAGCAGATTATCAACGCGCTTCTCAACCACAAAATAATAATTACCGTCCGATCTTTGACATGGGAGGACGCGATGATTATGATCCACTCTGTGATATTGAAGTGACCGTAACCATCAAAGAAATTCGCGCTCTTGATAAGATCGATCTTCTTTCCGAAGCAGATTTTTATCTTAAGGTTTTTATCAATGGAGACGAGTTTCAAAGTGATGTCTGGAAAAATGCAGATTATTTACCTGACCTAGATTGGTCTGCGACCTATAATGTTGATGATTTCGTTGAGATAGTTGATATACGTATAGAACTTTGGGATTGGAATATCTTATTTGACCGCCCCTGTGATATTAGCAAAAATGATGCATCTGTCAATGATACCGCTGTTGTTCTTGAATATAGTATAGCTGGTGGATGGTGGTGGGGTGATGATTACGTTTTTTATGATCCTATTATGTCAGATCCCAGCGGCTATGGACGATTAAATGGTTGTGATGATAATAGTATCTACGAAAACGATCGAGATTGTGAAGTATTTTTTGAAATAACTCAAACAGATGTTGACGGAGACAATATTCCTTACTGGGTTGAAGAGCATTATTATCATACAGATCCACAAGTTGATGATACTGGAAACGATTATGACTGTGATGATATCCCTATAGAATGGGAGCATCGCTATGATTATAATCCAAAATCCTGGGAGGATCATCACAATATTGATCGAGATAGTGATGGACTAGATAATGTCGAAGAATATATGACATCACAATGGGGGTCTGATCCTTTTAGAAAAGATCTTTTCGTTGAACTGGATCAAATGGGACAAGGTTTAGAAGGAGAAGAGATTCTCTTTCCTCAAGGAGCAAAATTCTTGATGAGAGATGGATATAGCAGACATAATATTGTCTTTCACATGGATGATGGCTGTTTTGGTGGCGGTGAAATCATACCCTTCGACAATGCAACAGATAGAGACGAACTTTCCGATATTTACTACAATTATTTCTTACATGGAAATTATAGTAATTGGCGACGTGGTGTATTTCATTATGCTGTCGTACCATATGATGCTGGATGGAATGGATTTGTCTTTCAGAACGGACATAATCAATATCTTGACTCTGTACAAATTTCAGCAAAATATCATGAAGAACTCGTATATCGAAATATCTTTGATCTATTTTTGCGAAAAACGTTTGACAGGGAAAAGAATCGAGCATTGCTTTACGGTGCTGCTTTAATGCATGAAATTGGACATACTCTTGGTATCTTTCATTCGAATACAGCAGGATGCGACGATCAATCTGGAGCATTTCCTTGGCAACTTAACTACTGGAAATGGCGACCCTATAGAAGCTGTATGAATTACGGTTTTATCTACCAAGGTGTTGTTGATTACTCGGATGGTTCTCGAGGTCGCAATGACTTCAATGATTGGAACAATATCGATCTAACCTTTTTCCAGCGAGAATTTTGGTGGCACTAAGTTTCCCCCACTCTTTTTTTCTCTTTCTTCAATTAAATATATATAATTGTAAGGTTACTTTAATACTACAGGCATGAAAAGAACACTCGTTCTTGCAAGTATTGTTCCACTTCTTCTATCCTCAGTGGTAATTTCTAATAGTGCTTCTCAAATTACCCTTTCACTAGGAGAAGTTATCTATGTTGATGATGACAACATTGCAGGTCCTTGGGATGGTACTCTAGATCATCCGTTTCACGATATTCAAGATGGTATTGATGCAGCGTCCAATGGCGATACGGTATATGTTTTCAATGGAACCTATTATGAATCTGTTTGTATCAACAAATCACTTTCCCTTGTCGGGGAATCTGTCAAGTCTACCCTTATTGATAGCTATGGTCAATCAACAGTTGTCCATATTGTCTCTCACAATGTCTTGTTTGATTCTTTTACTCTTCAGAACTCAAGTGGTTGTCAGAATGCATCAGGAATCTTACTTGAAGCAAATACCACCGAAATAAAGAATTGTCTTATTCAAAAAACAAAAACAGGAATTGTTGTGAATCATCACATGTTGAATACGATCAACAACTGTACCTTTCATCATAATGGGCAAGGAATCTTTTTCAATGTCACCATGTACAATAGCATAGGAGGATGTTGCTTTGCGTACAATGCTTTAGGTTTCTATAGCAAAGATTCACACTATCATAGCCTCCAGTACTCCTATTGGTATGCCAATGGTATTGCCTGCTATCTCAATTCGTCTCATTACTATACATTTACCCATTGTAATATGAGTGATAATAGTGATAATCATGGCGGTCTTTTTCTTCAAAATTGTTCTGAAATTACTATTAAAGACTCCAACTTTTATCATAACGGCATGGGCATCCATCTTGAGAACAGTCACCACATAACAATTTCTCACTGTTCCCTTCTCTGTAATACCCATTTTGCCCTCTATAGCAAACAATATTCACAAGATATTCAACTTCACTTCTGTGACATTGCCCATAATCTACGATATGGTGTGTATCTTACAGAACAAAGCGACTGCACTCTACGATATTGTAATGTCGTTGATACGTATCTCTTGGGATTGTCTGTAGACAATGCACGCTGTACTGCAGTACACAACTGGTGGGGTTCTCCTCTTGGTCCTCGATTTTTTACACTGGGGCAAGGAACACGCATTTCACTCAGACCCTTACTTATTCGATATTTCCCTTGGAATCTCATTCCTTTCTTAGATGCTGGAAGTACATGGCAAGATAATGAAGTATATCTGGAAAAAGAAGTACCTCCTATCTTACCAAAGACCCTTGAACTTTCTGGTCTGGATTCTGATCATGATGCTGTTCCTGATTGGTGGGAAGAGAAATGGCAGTATGATGCTAACAGTTGGGATGATCATGAGCACTTAGACCCTGATGGCGATGGATTACATAATATCGAGGAATGTTATACTGATCAATGGGGTTCTAATCCCTTTCAAAAAGACCTCTTTCTTGAGATAGATTGGACACATTCTTCGTATAATGCAGCTTCAGATAAACCATCAGTTGAATTACTTTTGGAACTAAGTGCTATATTTGAAAGCCATGGTATTACACTTCATATCGACACAGGTGAGTTGGGTGGTGGAGAACAGATTCCTGCTATGGATCGATTTTCCTTTGCACAACTTCGTGACATCTATTGGTCGTATTTTCTTCATAACGATATAGATCATCCTAGAAAAGGGATTTTTCACTATGCCATTATTTGTGATTATGGACCAGATGTTAATTTTCCTTTTGTTGGATGGGATCATCTTGACTCTGCGTTAATATCAGCGCAATGGTTAGAGGATCTCTTGCCAACCTATGCAAGAGATCGTCTTATTGTTGGTGCTCTTGTCCATCAGCTTGGAAGTTCTCTTGGATTGCTTGTGGACACCCATGGCGGTAATGATAATTTGGAAACCCTTAAACCCTTTTCCTTCCAATGGTTTCGATATTTTAACTATAGAAGTTGCATGAACTATTATTACAAATATCGTCTTTTTTCCTATTCAGATGGTACGCATGGTTGTGGAGATTTTGATGATTGGAATCATCTTAATTTCTCCTTTTTTAAACAGAGTTATTTTACCCGATCATCTTCTTGAAAATCTTCTTAAGGAACCATGGTGATTCGTTTTGAGAAATGGACCTTAAAAAACTCTTTCCCATTATTGGTATCGGAATACTTCTCTACATTATTTCTACCTTGGATAGTCACCAAATCACCCAACTTTTTTCTCAACTTCCTCTTCACCTTGTCATACTGTCTTTTTGTATTGTCTTTCCTCTTGTACTTCTTACCGCGCTTGAGTGGCAGATACTTCTAAAGAAACAAAAAATCGCTCTCAGCTATCGTTACTCAATAAAAAATATTTTTATCGGCTATTTTTATGGATTCATTTCTCCTGGGGGGTTAGGTGCCTATTTTCGTGCGTTTTATGTCAAACAGAAAAGTAAATCTCCTTTACCCAAGTGTGTTTCTAATATTCTTATTTTTAATACTATTGATTATCTTTCTCTTCTAGTACTAGGAGTCGCTGGTGCTCTGTTTCTCAGTAGTACTGCTCCTACTTTGTTTCTAATCATTCTTTGTCTACTGGTCGTTGTCGTCGTTCTTTTTACCTTATTTCTCCATAAAAAAACAGCACAGTTCTTGCTTGCAAAACTGCTACAGTCTCAACTCGTAGTATCTATTCGAAAGAAAGTACATGAACCTCTCGATTCATTTTTTGAAGATCTTCCAAAGGGACAAAACATCATCCTTCCTTTCTTCCTTTCTCTTGGCGGATGGATTCTCCGTTTTACCTTGCTCTTTCTGCTTACATCCTCTTTTCAAATTCAAGTACCCTATCTGACTTTCCTTTTTAGTATGGCCATCGCAAATGTTATTGCATCCTTACCAATCTCCATATATGGACTGGGAACACGAGAAGCAACTCTGATTAGTTTGTTGTCTGTTTACGGCGTTCCTTCAGAAAATATTGTTAGTCTCTCCCTCTTTTGGTTTATTGTTATCTGGCTCTATCCCAGTATCATTGGCGCAGTTGTTACTACTCGGGAAGAGACAACCTTACAAAAACAATAACCTCATTTCACTTTCTGAAGATGAAGAGAATACCAGGTAGTCGGAAGAAACAGAATCGTGGTGGTATGTCTTATTTTTTGCACCAGTTTGATGTTTGGCGCATCATGGATATAGGTAAGGATATTATCTAACGAAGTTTCTAATTCTCGTACAATAACGGTTGTTCCTTTTTTTGCGTTTTTAACAACATGGCGAAGAATCTCTAACTTTGGAGTAGAGCAGCTCGAAAGGATGATTACATCATATTGTTGTACAGGAAAATGGGTGCCCTCTCCATATTGAATGGTCACTTTTTCTTGGAGTTTCTTTTTTTGAATAACCGTTTCTGCATGACGCACCACTTCTCGATTATTATCAATCCCTAGAATCGAGGCGTGTAACTTTTGTCCATACATGATTTCTGTTAAAGGATACGCTCCACAACCAATGTGTAAAATATTTTTCTTATCTGTGATAGCACACTTCGTATATTCAATTTTATACTGTTGTCCAATTGATTTTTCATAGGAATGTGCTATCGTATTATTCAAAAACGAAAGAGTGTCCACTATCTCCCAAAAGAAATTTGAAAATAATTTGACCCCTTTAATGGCACATGCCTCCAGTATAACTCATCTATATATTAATGGAAGTGTATATTTTTATTCTTTTTGCCTTATTTTAAAGAATAGACCTTACGAGCAAAGGTGAGATACCCTGTATGACCAAGCATTGCATATCGCGGGCGTGTTCCTTGTTCTGATACCACAAGTTCTCGTTGAATATTTTCGATGCTTTTCATTTCAATAAAGGGTAGTTGTTTCAACTCAAAAACTGTCTTTTCTACTTGAGATATCAAAGGAGAATACGAACAGAAATATCCTCCAATAGAAAGAGCCTTCCAGGCATGCTTTACACCATCCCAGGGATTGGGAATATCTAGAATAACAGTATCAAGATTCTTTTCCTCAATCCCTTTGGTGACATCTTTTATGCGTGCTGTTACATGCTGTTCTAGGGCTGCCCGCTTGACATTTTTAAGTGCATGATCTAGAAAATCTTGTCGTATATCATACGAAATAATGGTTCCGTTAGGTAGAACCGCATTAGCTAGGGCAATCGTAAGAGAACCAGATCCGATACCTGCTTCCAAAACGGTCTGACCTGATGTTATGGCACAGTTCATTATGATTAGTGCTGCATCTCTAGGCAGAATAATCTGTGCACGCCGCTTGATCGTTGCTAATTTATCTAAGAGCGAAGGTCTCAATATCCAAAATTCCTTACTTCCGATGGTCACACAAGTTCCATACTTTTTCCCAACAAGAAGTGCTGGATCAAAGACACCTACTCCTTTGTATTTATCGGTCTTTGCTGCGGTATGAAGTACATATTTCTTCAATTGGCTATCAATAAGAATGATGGTTTCATTGTCTGATACGGTGTTTTTCATACATTCTCCTTATTAAAGTCAACAAAGGAACCAAAGGTTAAATATTCTAACTCAAGTTGATCATGCCAGGTCTGCTTGCAAGAGCACTCTTGATCATGAAACTTTGAGCTATCTTGAGTAAGAGAGAACTCATTTATTTCTGATAGTATGGTGCTATCACAGTTCTTACAATTATGGGCTCCTCTCCTCATTCCCCCCCCAGCAATATCACATTTAAGGCGAGCATGTGTTTCTTTTTTACTTTGCTGCAAGATTTCAACAATACTCCAGAGCCATGGAGGCCGGTAATATTTTCTCCTCCATAAATAGTCAACAAGGGTGTTTTTCTGTACATTGGTTGGATTAAACGAAATCGTATCAGTCATTGTCTTAATCTTTTGTACGGTGTTGATACTATCATTGATAGCTGCTTGTTCTGTAAGAAACGGCGGTTTGATAAGAACATAGGTCTTTAGTTTGAACTTATGTTTTTTAAGAAGTGATGCAGCCCGGCGATAGTCTTGAAAAGTAAATCCTTTGTTGATAATTGTATTTCTAATGATGTCATTAGCAGTTTCCAGGCCAATACCAATTTCAAATGCAGTATTTCCAACTATGCTCTTAATTGATGCAAGAGACGATGCAGTGATATATTCTGGCCGTGATTCTATCGAGATTTTAGCGGTAGTCTTTGCAAGATCACTAAGTATTTTCTTTTGTACGGTATCTGATATTTCCTTTTCATCCAAAAAACTACCTGAAGTAAAGAGTTTGACCATTTTTTCTCCGTTAAACTGTTGCATTGCAGTCTGAAACTGGAGCAGCATCTTGTTATCTGATACGTGTTTCCATGCACTATCATTAAAATAACCACACATAGAACATCCTGAACGACGAGCCCAGGAGCATCCTTGCGTTCGAAGAATAATAACAAAGGCATCTACTAGAGAGCCCTGAAACAAATCTTTTTCTGACCAACAGCGAACAGGTCGTTGAAGAGATGTTGCCTCTGGTTGAAACTTTTTCTTCAGTTCTTTACAAAATGCTGCTATTTCATTCATAACTATGACTGATTCTTCTTTCTTTTGCGTTTTGTAAGTGTTAGTACTATCAGCATCGAGGCAAGAAGGATGAGTAGTTCAAACCCTGGAACTTGCACATATCTTGCTTTTGGTAATGTAATCTCAGGTGAATCTTCCAATCCAATATTGGGATCATCACTTGTTCTGAAATAATAGGCAGCGGTATCAACAATAGTATTATTGAATTCTCTCTCGAAATTCTTAAAATAGTAAATAACTTCGGCAGAGACGTGCATGGTGACATTTTCGTTTTTTGGCCACCCTTTTTGTTTTGGTGAAGATCGATAATACTCATCAGAGGGTGTTGCATTAATTTGTTCACCCTCGTTGATCGTATAATACACTCTGCTAATTTCTGTTTCATTGACAAGAGTAATACTTGTTGTAAAGGTAATTTCTGGACCTGGTGCTTCTAAAGCACCTAAAGGTTCAGATAAACGAATGGTTTCATTACTATAACTGAATTGTTTTTCAACATTTTTTTGGTGACCGTTCACATCCTTTGCTGTGAGCACGATAGTAAATTCTCCTGTAAGATTATCAGGATTTTCAAAGGTATAGGTGAAAAAGGTATCCTCAAATTCAAAATTCTCAATCGAAGTATTCGTTCCATCTGGATAGTGTAGCATACAGCTGATGTCTTGTGGTTTTACTTCTACATTATCAATAATTTGAGCTACGATTTCTATTGTACCAGTTAGCTCTTGCATTTCTGGAAGGACAACAAGTTCAACGCGAGGTGGTTCATTATCATAAAAGGGCGGATTTACTAGAACAATTAAGACAAGAAGCCAGGTAAAAATATAGGTACCTAGTGATCCAAACCATCCTTTTCTCCCAAAGTCAG
>Ga0272441_10004065_pt1 | contig 27019 bp, 42 predicted proteins | sample SSMProp6N_FD_193582 | JGI IMG/M metagenome (GOLD analysis project Ga0272441, IMG submission 193582) | Marine sediment archaeal communities from Little Sippewissett salt marsh, Falmouth, MA, United States - SSM-Prop-6N | ecosystem: Environmental > Aquatic > Marine > Wetlands > Sediment ... | reverse complement strand
TATTTTCTTGTTAGGTATGATTGTTTGGATTCTGGGTGTTGTTCTTATATTTCTTGAAGTATACCTACTTAATAAAGGCAAGAAAAAACTACAGGTTGCTTTTGAAATGGAAACAGATGGTTGTTTTACTGATTTATTTGATGTTTCTGATAAAGATATAGAACACGTAAAAAGAATATGGTTCTTAGGTAACAAGGATGAGAAGAAATAGAGTTAAGTTTATCACATCAATGGTTTTTGCAACAATTATATTATCTATAGGTGTCTTTTGCTTAACTGATGTTAATATTGATGTTAACAGTCAAAAGGCAAAGATAGCAACACAACCATTCTCTCCTTATTTCTGTATTGTTGGTTTGCTGTTTATTCTAGGGATTATTTTCATTCATACAAGGAGTAAAAAGAATGAAGACGTATGATAATTTAACAAAAAAGGAAAAAGAAAAAATTCGTATTTTCTGGCAGATAAAGGGCAATTTAAGGTTAAGGGCAACTATTATGATTCTGGCAGGTTACATTGGAATATTTTTAGGGTTTCCTTTGATGTTGTCAAGGAGCACTTATGCTCTATTAGCTGGGACTGTATTAGTTCTTATGGGTTTAATAGTTTCAACTATTACTTACCAGCAGATAGGAAGGGATGATAAGTATCTGAAACTGGCATTTGGTATTGATGATGCTATGGAAGATATATTTGAAATAAAGAAAACTGATATCAAGGGAATGAAAAAAGTTTGGACTAAAAAATAGGTGGTGAGAATATAGTTTTTCCAGAAGAGTCAAAATTAGTAGGCAGAACATTAGAAGATAGATTGGCAGATAAGTTTGATAATCTGCAACAAGCAAGAGAAGCAAGGCAAGAAGAACTATTTGATGAAATATCAAGGTCTATAGAAATTTTACTGAAAGGGGTGCCACAGGCACACGATGACTTAATTCATCAAAAAGAAGAACTAGATGAGGACCTTAAAGACGTATTTAAGAATATACAAGTAGAAGCAAGTGGTGCAAGAGATGATATAAACCGTAATGCTATAATAAATGCCAGTGCATATAAAGCAAAGTGGGATTATAGAGAAGTTTATGAAGAAATAATAATAGAAACTCTACAGAAATATAAATTGTTATTATTACGTAGACCTATAATTTCTGATATAATTCCTTATGACGCAGATGAATATCAACAGCAGTATGGTGAAGAGCAACAGCAAAATCCTTATCCACCACAACAACCCCAGCAAACACAGCAACCTCAACAGCAATACCAACAACAGCAACAACCTCCTCCACCTCCTTTAAACAACCCACAAGTAAATAAACCAAAGAGAGGATTCTTTAAGAAGAGCAATAATCCAGAGGAATTTAATGTGTGATTAAATGGTATCTAAAACTGAAATTGAAGGAGAGAGGATATTAAGGCAACTCTTAGGTCAAAGAAAAGAATATGGAGGAGCCTTTTGTTACATAACTGGAGCAATGGGTGGAGGCAAAACGTCAGCAATGCTTGCTTGGATTATGTACACTCTCAAACATCATTCAGACCAAAAAGTTTTCCTTAGTGAAACATACGATGCTCCACTTCAGGCATTTAAGTTGGGTAAGGAAAATTGTAACTTTTTTGTAAAAAGTGAATCTGGTGTTTTATTTAGGGATTTAAATGATGGTTTGAAAGAAGTAGATATCAATCAAATTTATTTCGGTAATTATGATGAACTTTGGGATAAGGCAGAAAGGGGAAAGGTAAATATTATTTTCTTTGGGGATAGGACAGAGTGGATGCCTTTTATTGCCTATTTAAGACATAAGGGTGAATGGACACACGTTTTTATAGATGAGATTGGAGAAGTCATACCGTCAAACACGTCAGGTAAGATGCATAAAAGAATAGGTCAATTTGCCATTTTTTCAAAAGACTTTCGTAAGTGTCGAATGAAGGTGATAGCAAATACACAGTCAATTCGTGATATGGACTGGAGGATGCTTGATAAGTTTATGTATAGAGTGTTTCTTCCAGGAGCAATGGCAGATAGAAAACACAGCAGAATAGTTCAAAGGGCTATTGATAACTTAGAAGGGAATGAACATAACGGTAATGAGGCGTATATAGATAGGATGGGAAAGTTCGGTCTTATTAACTTTAGTGATATTTTTAAACCTAATTCTAAATATATGATAGAAGCACACAATATAAATAAATCAGAATATATATCAATAGAAGAAGATGAAGGGGAAGAAGAACAAAAAGGGGAAGTGTTAGAAGGTGAGGTAGTTGGCACCGAAGGAAAGTTATAAACCTTTGCAAGAAAGAAGAACACATAAAGATACAGTTAATTTTTTATTGGAATTAAAGTCTATTTTAAAAAGAAAAATAGAAAAGAATGAGTGTTTGACACCCACTGAAAGAATGCGTTGGGAAGAGATATATCCTAATGCTATTTTATCACACGGTTCTGAAAAATTCTTTTATCACAATAAAGACGGTAGAATTACGGAATTTAGGCATTTTGAAGAGTTTGTTGAAAAGGTTATTGATTTAAATGTAAACACTGCATTACTGATAGATAGTACGGCAAGAAGACCTTATAAAGTTCCTATAAGTGACCTATGGAGAGCAATAAAAAACGAGATAGCATTTATTAAACCATTAGCAAGGGAAGAAGCGTTGCATATGTCTGCTGAAACCTATGTGCGTGAAGAAAGTGGTTCATTTAAGTTTTCTAAAGACGAAAAGTTGTAAAAACTATTAAAAACACCGAAAACTTTATATACCTTACACACTATATGGTATAATGGTGATTGAAAAAATGGAGAACCGAAAAAATGAACTATCCCAACTCGCTAAAGAGTTGGAGAGGCAGATGAAAAACAGGTACGATGTTGTTGTACCTACCGACAAATTAATTGCCGTCAAAGACGGAGAGTCCATTAAAATGGATGTTTCTTTTTATGACAAAGACACTAATCTGGTTAAAAATAGACATAGTTTGACAAACTGGGCACACTCACAGGTTTCTGAAAAGACAGGCATCCCTATGCGTTATTATAGGAAGATGCTTGATGAGAAAAAACTTGACCTTTTAGCAAATAACATTAACACTTGGATACCGTCAAAAGAAAAGAGAATGGTTAGAGTTCTTGATAATAAAATAAGAGCACTGCTTTCCGATGGATATCATCCTATTGATAACTATAAAGTTCTTTTTAATACATTAGAGGAAGTAAGTGACTTAAAGAAAAACAACGGTATAGATATTGACGTTAAAACAGCAAATGTTACTGATACCAGAATGTATGTTAAGTTTACAAGTCCTGACCTTTCTGATGATATTATGAAATTCGATAACGGTAAATCAGAACCAGTTCAGGGTGGTATTATAATTTCTAATTCAGAAGTAGGCAATGGAGCATTTGCTGTTCAACCTTTCATTAACGTTCTAGTTTGTCAAAATGGTTTGATTTCAGATAGGTCACTTAGGAGAGTACATGTTGGACGCAAATGGGATACTGGTTTAGTTAACTGGAGTGATAAAACAAGAGAACTTGAGGATGAAACCTTGATAAGCAAGATAAAGGATATGGTCAGTCAAACCTTTGATAAAAAGATATTCCATTCTTGGGTTGATGACATAAATGGAGTAGCATCAACAGAAGTACCAAAACCAGAGATTGCTATAGATAATGTAGTAAAACACTTTGATATGCCTAAGGCGAGAAAAGAATCCTTGCTTGCTGAATTTACTAAGAATGCTCCAAATACAGGCAACACTCAGTGGGGAATTTCAATGGCAGTTACTAGATTAGCACAGGATGAAGAGAACTATGACAATAGGATTCAAATGGAAGAGATAGGTGCTAAAATACTTGATAAGAGACTAACACCTATTATATTGGAGGGGAACTAAAATTAAAGTTAGGGCGTAAAGAATTTGACTCACCACCTATCTTTATGCCCTTTCTTTATTTAAAATTAGAGGAAATATTTGATGAGGATGTGAAAAGATGAATAACAATAGTTGGTTTAGCGTAGACCGTAAAGGTCTAAGTGCTTTACAAGAGGGAAAGGAAAAGACTTACATTGTAAGTGAGTTATCACAAAATGCATTCGATGAAGATGTAAAAGATTGTGAATTAAGAATTGAGTTTTTAGGTAAAAAGAAAATACGAGTTACAGTTAAAGATGACTCTCCAGAAGGTTTCCGTGATATATCACACGCACACACCCTTTTTGCTGATACCTATAAACGTAAAGACCCAGAGAAACGTGGTCGGTTTAACTTAGGCGAAAAACAGGTTATTTCTATTTGCGAATATGCTAAAGTAAAAACTACAAAGGGAACTGTTGAATTTACTTTTGATAAAGACGGTAATGAGCAACGTATAGAAACACCTAATCTTAAAACAGAGAAAGGTAGTATCATAGAAGTCATTTTTACTGGAACTAAAAAAGAATCAAATATATTATATAAACATGCTAGAAGATTGCTTGTTCCTAACGGGATTAACTTTACCGTTAATGGAGTAAAGGTTGAGTACAGAAAACCTTATAAGACTTTTGAAGCAAAATTAGACACTGAAATACTAAAGGGCAAACAAATGGTGCCACAGTTTAGGAAAACGAAGATTAATCTTATAGAGCACAACGGTGATGATAACACTAAGTCTTATCTTTATGAAATGGGCATTCCTGTTATGCCTATAGATACTCCTTGGCATGTTGATATTCAACAGAAGATACCACTTGCTATAGACCGACAAACAGTTAGACCTGCCTTCTTACAGGACGTATATGCTGAGGTTTTAAATGCTACTTATGATAACTTAAATGCAGAAAACGTTTCTGAATTATGGGTAAGAATAGGTAGTAAGGATAAAAGAGTTAAAAAGGAAACCGTTGCTAAAGTACTAAAGAAACGTTTTGGAGATAAGTTCGTTAGTAGAAACCCATTTGACCCAAATGCTAACGATGATGCCTTAGCAAACGGATATAACGTGATAAACGGTTCAGAGATGAGTAGGGAAGAGTGGGAAATAGCAAGAGGGTTCAACCTTGTTAATTCTTCATCTGATGTGTTCAGTAAACAGGATATAAAAGAAGCAGAAATGGTTCCAGTAGTAGGTGGTTTAGGGCAATGGGCAGAATTTTGTTCTAGATGTGCTCATGAGTTTCAAGGGGATAATTTAACAGTTAAATTTGTGAATGGTGATAGGTCTAATGTAAGAGCAGATTACTGTCGAGCAACTAAGACTCTAAGGTTTAATATGTCACACCTAAGTGAAAGTTTCTTTGGAAAAGTAACTAATAAAAATATAGACTTATTAATACACGAATTAGGTCATAAAGGAGGAAATCACACAGAAGTTGGTTATCATAGTGAATGTACTAGACTAGCAGGTTTGTTTACTATGAAGGCATTGAAAGACCCCCAATTCTTTGTAATAGGGGGTAACTAGATGACCTTGATTATAATGGGTCACGCTAGTTTCGAGAACGGTAAATTAACAACAACGTTGAATAAAGGGAAAAATAGAAATAGTAAAAGCAACAATAAGAATAATAACCCTAAAAAATTCAGTAAGAATAGAGAAGTAAAAGCAGAAACAGTACTCAAGAAACTTTGTTGTAAAGACTGTATAACTTCTTATTTCGATGGGACTAACAACGTTGTAAAGATAGGTGACAAAAACTGTAATATGTGGATAACGGATAGAAACTACGGTGTTGCTGTTTCTACTTGGGAAAAAGGTGGAAAGAATTTTAAGACTAATAAGGTAAAGACGCAAAAGGAAATGTACGAAACTTTGGAGGTACTGAAAGAAAGAATAAATGATATGTCAGATTTAAAACCTTTCTCTTAAACGCAGGAAATGGAGTTTTTACCTTGGTTCTTCATTTTCAGACCACTTCACTGAATAGGAAAAATTCCATCTGTAAAGTTTGAGAGTTAGGTTTTAGGGGAAGGCGAGAAATGAGAAGATATTTATGTAGAAGATGCAAGAAACACTTTTTAGGTGGAACTAAACTTAGAGTAAGGTGTCCAAATTGTGGTAGTACTGATATTAGTTATACCGTAGTTTAATTGTGGACACCTATTTCCACAAAAAATATTAAAAAAAAGAAAATATTTATATATGGTATAACTAATTATATTACTATGAAGAAGATTGAAATAAGTGATTATCTCTATGAAGAATTAAGTGAGTTACAAAAGGCAATGAGTGACTGGTCTGGTTACCCTATATCAGTTGATACAGTTCTAAGACAGTTAATACAATGGTATTATTTATCAATTAATTATCCAACATCAAGATGGAGAAGGGAATTAAAAGATGAACCAAAGAAACTTATGAGTATGAAATATCAAATAAGGAATGGTGTGCCACCTACAAGTGATAAGCAACTGTCAAGGTTTATAAAAGAATTAAAAGCAGAACATCAAAAGAATTAATGGTGATAAACTGTCAAGGGTAGGTAAGATTTCAGGTAAAACTCTATACAATGCTGAAGAGTACCTTAAAATGCCTAAGTATAAAATTACTGGCAAACTTAAAAGGGAACTAGATGAGATTGAAAGAAAAAATAGAAGTCCGAAAGAGACTAAAAAGAAAAGTATAAAAATAGAGCATGTTATTAAGAAGTTAGCAGAGGATAAAACCATTACCGCAGAGGAGAAGGATGACTATACCGTAATAAAGAAAAAAGGCAAAACAATTTATTGGGTTGCTGAAAGAAAAATGTGGATAGCATTATCAACTTGGAAAAAAGGTGGTAAAGATTTTAAAACTATTAGATTATATAATGAAAAAGATTTAGAGGAATTTATGGAGAATAAAAATGTCCCAACAAAGTCCAAAAACTAAATGGGCAAAGTGCCCTAAATGTGATAGAACTCAGTTACTTATAACAGATGATGCTTTTTCAGTAAGAGGAGAATGTAAGGTATGTGGTTATATTTTTAATAACCCTAAACCACAACAGGTTTTGCCACCGTATAGCCCTCCACCGAGTAATAATTTTAGGCAAATAAGAAGTAATAATAACACAGTTAAGTCAATGTTAAAATCTATTAATAGTTTTAGTGGTTTATTGGCAATTAGTGCTATCGTACTTGTTATAATATCTTTAATTATGCTTAGTGGGCAGGTCGGTGGAATTAATGATGATATGCATACTATAAAAAATACATTGAATGAAGACATAACAGATTTAAACACATCATTCAGTAGTTTCAGTACCAGTTTAAATAGTGCAAATTCAGAAATCAATAGTCTTAAATCAAAGGTAAGTGATTTAGAAAGTACTTATATGAAAAAGGGTGATATTAATTCTCTTATTAACTCCCTTAAAATTAATATAACGACACTAGAGGATATACTAGAGGATATGGGTTCTAATGACGTTGGTTTAGTTACATCAACCACAGAAAATAACATAACAATAAGTTATTTTCCTAATCAGTCTACATCAGGCAATGACCGTTATTGTCATCTAAACTATTCTGTTGCTAACAATGATATTGATTTACGTGAGGTTATACTCAGTTTGTATATATCTAAAACAAATATATCTTTACTTGATTATAACAGTGCTGTTTACCCTGAAGTTTATCAATATATCAATAGTTACGAAGATAATATTAGACTAAGTTGGTTTGAACGTTCTTCAGGGTTGTATGCCGTCTTTAATATAACTTGGAAAATATCAGATTATAATACGACAAGTTTGCCTACTAATAAGATAGAAGAAAATTTAAAGATAAATGGCGTTTATTTTGATATTACAGATTTATGGACTAAGGAGATAATATGAGTAATCTTATAGTGGATGGTCCTTATCTAGCACACAGGTCATATGGAGCACCTTATCGTTTGACTACGTCCAAAGGATTAGATGCTACATTAATTCATTCCTTTTTTCGTACACTTAATTCTTTACGTAAGAAATTTAAACCAGAGACAGTTTTTATAACTTGGGAGTCACACGGTACTAAGTCTTGGAGACGTCTTAAGTATCCCAGTTATAAACCATCTAGAAACAACTCTATAGGAAAAGAATACTGGTCTGGTATAAGGGATACACAAATACTTGCGAGTCTTTTCGGAGTAAAGCAGTACTATTCTCCGTCAAATGAGGCTGATGATGTAATTGCAACTTTAGTTAAAAAGAATAACACATCAGAAAACATTATTTACACTGTTGATAAAGACTTAATGCAGTTAGTTGATAATCGTAATTTTGTATGGGATGGCAAGGAGTTATATGACAGAAGAAAGGTTTTTGAAAAGTTTTGTGTGTATCCAAATCAAATCCCAGATTTGCTTGCTATATGGGGCGATGTTTCGGATAATATAGATGGCATAATTGGTTATGGTAAAAGGAAGTCAGCAAAGATATTAGAAAAATATAATAGTGTAGAAAATATACCAGAAAATCATACAATACATAAATATTTAACAAAACTTATATTTAACAAGGAGTTAACCACTCTTAATAGGCAATGTAGTTTAGAGAAGATACCAAGTGAAAAGTTTAGTGCAACAATAGATGATATTTTAGATAAATATGAATTGGAAAGTATGAAGGAAAATGTTAATGAATATAAATTGCTTGGTAACACGGGGGAAATAGATAAATGGTTAAAGTAACTTTTAGGTTTATTTTTCAAAGGTTTAAGGCAACGGTTATAGGAATACTCTTATCAATAATGGGATTTTGTAATCTTATATTAGGGACATTTAAAAACTTGGTTCCACCTGTTGCTATTATTTTACTCGGTTTATTTCTTATATGTGCAGAAGCAGAGTTAAGGAAGTAAATATTAAAAATACCAAAAACTTTATATGTAAGTATTATAATTGTTGATATAGGAGATTTAAAATGAATAATAATTTTAGAAGGGAAGCAAGTAATCAACCTCCACCAAATTATAACTATCAGCAACCTCCACCTCAAACTAATAATCCAAATCAACAGCAAGGGCAACGGAGACAAAAAAGAAGTCTTTTTGGTTTTATGAAAAATCCTAAGGTAAAGGAACTTTATATCAATATCACATCAATACTAATGATTTTTATAGTTCTTTATGGTGTCCTGACTTTTGTTATGCTTTATTTAGAAACCAATGATTTTATTCTTTGGTTTTCTACAGAGTACTTCACAACAACTATAGTTGTATTAGTTATCTTGTTTATATTTAATAGTATTCTTAAAGGTAAAAGAATAAGAATAAATACTCAACCAAATAAAGGACAGCAGTCTATGAAGTTTAATATACCTGATACATACGGTGTTAGAGGGCAAGGGTTTAATCTACAAGGTCAGCAACAGCAGTCGCAACAAAGACCACAACAACAAAGGCAGTTTAATATACCTAATTATTTCGGTCAAAAACCTCAGCAAAGACAGCAACAACCTAGACAACAACCAAGACAGCAGTCAAGTTTGAATATACCAAATTATCTCGGTCAAAAGAGAGAACCAAAAATAAATATACCTAATACAATGGGTAGTAGACCACAAACTTTTAGAACAACGGGTTCTACTAAATGTCCTCAATGTGGCAAAGTAATAATCGGCAGTCAATGCAAAAATTGTGGTTATAGGAGGAATTAAATGTTCTGGTCAATAGTTCTAGTTTGGTTGCTAATAGGCATTGTTGTTTTTATGATGATAAAACTGCTTAATCGAGAGGGTATAGAAAGGGATGATATATGGTTAATAATTTTGTTTGCTATCATAGGTGGAGTAGCATTATTAATATTTGTTTTAATTTTCTTTTTCGATGATGTAGAAAAAATGTTTAGGAAGGTTAAGAAATAATGCTAAAGAGTCTTATAAGAGTAAGTGGAATTATAATTATGTTTTTCATAGTTGTTAATTTTTACTGGTTCTTTTTTGTTGCTATGTTTATGGGAAATGGTTCAGTAAATATTTATTTCAATCAATTAAACGAGGGAAGTTTTGAGACAGTTATGTATGCCATATTACTACCTATAATTCTAATTAGTTTCTTATTGGAATTAAAACTTTACGATAGAGAAAGAAAGCAATGGAGAAAAATGAAGAATGGAAAAAAGAAAGTTTCAGTTAGGGATACAAAAGGCAGTATATCAAGCAGTTATGAGCAGTAAGCAAATAGGACTACCTTATATCAAAAGAAGAGATATTATTGACTACGTAGAAAAGGTCATACCTAATTTGAGAAATCCCCCAAGTCAAATAAGTCAGGCACTAAACCGTTTAAGTAAGGATACAAAACTTAGGAGGAAGAAAATAGAAAGGTATATAGAAAAAGGGGTTGTAAAGGGTTGGACTGTAGCAGGAGAAGATGTTGAAAATGAAGATATATATTAAAAAAACCAAAACCTTTAAATATTAATTTATATTATTTAGTGTGGTGATTAGAATATGAAATTTGAGGTACAAGCAAAAATTTTGGAAATGAGGGATGGCATTCCCACTAAACTGGTTGTAGACCAATTAGACGGGAGAGTTTATGTTCTCGAAGGTAATATAGAAGCAATTAAAAAGGTAACAGTGAAAGAAGAACCGAAGATTGGAACAGTGGAAGAACAGTTATTAAAAGAAGTAAAACCCAAAGTAAACTCAGACCTTATAGATAGAGTTTATTCTGGTAAGGCAGTAGCAACTGTTTCTGCTGTTACTATAAAGAAACCATTGTTAGATGAAATAAAGAAAAGAGGTTTATCTGGTGACTATAGAAAAATCTTAAAAGAGATATATCCACATTTCAAAGATAAATCTATAGTTAAGTATAACTGGGCATATAAAAAATATCTAGGTGATTATATTGGTTCAAGAGGGCAACCTAAGAAACCAAAAAGAAAGAAACAATCAACAAAAAGAAGACGTTATACTAAAAGTTACAAAAAAGCAAATTACAATAAAAAATACGGTGTTATCATAAAAGACGGTGAACGGGAATTAATCACTGACTCTATAAAAAAGGCAACGTTACCTACTGTTAACAAACTTATATGGTTAACTAAACTGCCCTCTTATAGAGTGAGAGCAATTATTGACCAACTTAGAAATGAAGATAAGATAATTTCAAGGCAACTTGGAACAACTACGGTCTATTATCCAGTGAAGAAATGATGGAGAGGGGAGTTTCAATCGTTCTGTTTGTCGACTTATATTCTTTCAGTTTACTTTCCTCTCTCATACCTTTAAAAGATAGGCGTTAAAATGAATGTTAAGGTAAAAGGTCGAGCATTTGAGTTAGAAATGTACAATGAGTTAAAAAAAACTATACCATCTATAAGGTTATCAAAATGGTCTGGTGTTACTTCTGATGAACCTGCTGACCTTTTCGGCAAACATGTTCTTATAGAAACAAAGTTTGTTAAGGATTATAATGATAATGAAATCAAAAAGTGGTTTAAGGAAACGCAAGATAATTGTAACATAAATCAAGTTGCAGTATTGATTGTAAAGCAGAATTATAGAGGAATCAAAACCTTCTTTCATAGTAAAGACTTAGGTTTAGATATTTCTGATATAGTTATGGTTTACTGGCCGAGTGGAAAATTTGTAATAAAAATGTTGGAGGAGAAAGATGACAGAAAGAGTAATAGTTGAAAGAAGATGCGATAGATGTCCTGTAATGGTGCTTAACGATGCAAAAACAGGTTTTTTAGGTACTATAAAAAAACCTAAATACCCTGACGGTTGGGAAAAGACTTTTGATGGAAAAGACCTTTGTCCAAACTGCGTTCACGACTTTAAGACAGATTTTATGAAACCTATTAATAGGACTACTGGAACAGATAAAAAATAGGATTTATCGTAGTTGCTCCGTATTACCTAATAAATTTGTGAAACAGATTCGTAATAAGAATGACTTTAAAAAACGGTATTATCTGCTTTAAAAAAACTAAAAATCACAATGCAGTTGACGGTATTACGGTCAATACGAGAAACCGTAATACACAATATATATATAATATAGGAATAGTAAAATAGTTACTTGTGGCAGGAACGAAGTATCCTGCCATCACAAGGTGAAAATATGGTAGAAGAAAAAGATATTAGGTATCTTGCAGTAAGGTATATAGAATGCCTTTGTATTGCCGTTTTTATATTCGGTTTCTTATGGAATGGCACAGAGGTTATGAATTTGACATTACCACAGTTTTTAATGCTTTACGGTGGTGGTGGTGCTGTTATATCTGAAATATTAGCAAGGTTATTTAGTAAAAAAAAACTAAAAAAGTAAGACAAGGCAGTAAGGTTTGGATAGTAATAACAATGGCAGTTTTCTTAGTTATTGCCTTTGCAGGTGGAATTACCGTGTTAAGACAAACAAAAGCAATCTGGCATATGAATAGCCCCAATGCAGTGTCATTTAATAATACACTTAATACTTTTACTTCTATAGAACCTATATTTATCATAATTGTAATATTTTTCTCAATAGTTGCTTTAATGACAACTTCGAGGGCGTTTTGATGCAATCACCAATTAAAATACAAAAAGAAGGCAGGCACATCAATGTTTCATTTGAGTATAATACGGACTTAGTCGAAATAATGCGTGAGCAAGGTGGTTGGTGGGTTAGGAAAAATAAGAGTTGGATGTTTCCAGCAAGTAGATTATCAAAGTTAAGAGAAGAGTTGGTTAGTAAAAAATACAAGGTTGAAATCTTGCCTGAAAAGCAGGTTGAGAAGAAAGAGTTCGACCAGACAAAACTTTTTAAGAATCCAGATGTTGTTGCTATTTATGATAAGTGTAAGGTTTGTGGCAGACAAAGGAGTGTTGGTAAAGATGGTATCTGCACGGAATGTTGGGTAAAGTCTAAAAAATAATTTGTTGATAGTCAAGTTTATTTTTATAATTTGTATTTTTTTTAAAAAAACTTAAATAGTATTTATCTTATTTGTTTTATTTACCTAGATTTTTAGGTGGTGAGAATTTGAAATTTCGTTGCAATACTAATGCTTTCTCTATCGGTTCCAACTCGGTTGTTTTGGTTATACCAAAGGATATAGCAAAGGAACTTGATATAGACGTTGAAAAGAAGAAAACGCACTTTGAAGTTTGGACAGACTATAGGAAAGATGAAAAAAGAATAGTCTATAAACTTTCTCGTCACGCAATAAAGAGTTGATTTTATGCCCGATATGAAAAGAGTCACGTCGCACTTAGGCGATGAATTGATACAAGATTGGTTAAAACTTTTTAGTTCCTATTCTATTCAAAACGATATGTATGCCAAGATTTCCCTTCACGTCATTTTAGGTCAATTAATATGTGGTGAGGTAAAGGAGATTGGAGCATTAGATGATGTTACTTTTAGAATAGAAAATGGTGTTTATTATCGTATGGGTTCAAGAAAGATAGATTCTAGAATACATCTCTTACTTATCAAACCACAAGCTACAGGCAAGGGAGCAGGTTATACAGCAGTAGCAAGGGCATCTGGTGCTTTGGGTATTAATTTTCAAAAACTAACTGAGGCAACTGATGCAGGTCTTGTTGGAACAGTTAATCCTGAAGCAGAAAGTGAAGATGACAGTATTATTGACGGTTTATTGAAAACAGCAGATATAGTAGGTATGGAGGAGGCATCAGTCCTTTTTGATTTAACGAGTGAATTTAGTAAAAAGAATATGACTTATTTTCAGATAATGATGAACTCTATTTATGACGATTCTAATGAAATATCAAAAAAGTTGGGAGGAAGAACAATTAGATTAAAACCACACGGTTCTTGTTTATTAATGAGTTATCCCCCAGATAGACTTGTTGATAAAATTGTAAAGACTGGTTTTATTGACCGACTTGTTACCATATTCGAAGACGTAACTTTAGAGGATAGATTGGATGTAATCAAAAAAATGAGTGATAATATTAATGTTTCTACTGATGAATCTTATAAAAAAGATTTTGATTTTATAGTAGAAAGATTAGAATATATAAAGAAGCAATATAGTAAGGTTGAGACTAATATAACTATCACAGATGATATAAGGAAACTTATACTTCAGGTCATAGATGAATTTGCTATGAAGATACTCGATGCTTCTCCAAAGGCAAGGGAGAAACTTGAACGTTTTGTTAGTCGTTTATTTGAGATTTTAGTAAAGTTGGCAGTCCACCATGCAATAATTTCTAATAGGACAAACCTAGAGGTTGCAGATGTTGCCTATTCTAGATTAACTTATCTTCCTATATGGAAAAACCTTATAATAAGTCTTGAGTCACTTTTGATAATAGACCCAGTGGAAATGCAAAGGAGATATAAGACCATAAGAACATCAATAGCAGAATATAACAAGCAGATAGAAAAGGGTAAGTTTGTTAAGGGTGGAGTTTGGGTAAGGAGGCTTACTATGATTGAGAATTTGCAGTTTAAGTGGGACCAGTGTTCTATGGAAACAGCAGATTTTAACCTAAGAAAAATAGAAAAAACACAACAAACTAAGTATAACAAATATAATGTTGGAATAGTAAGAAGGTTACAGAAAGATAAGTTTTTTGAAAGACGTAACATAGGTGGATTTGAGTACGTAAAGAAAATAAAAGATATAGTTGTATAAATAAGGTAGGTGAGAAAATTGGAAAAATGTGATGTTATCCCTAAGTGGATGTTTGCCCATTTAATTAACTCGGGTAAAGTAACTTTGGAGCAGGAGCAACGTAGATTACAAAATGAATTAAGGAACATTTTAGATGGTATAAAAAAAGAAGTAGCATCAGGAATCTTAAATCAGAAAGTAGTAGATTGCTTTTATATTAAAGAAGATATTTTTGGAGATAGACCAGAAAACTGGATTGGTTTGTATAAAAAAGTATCTATTTTACTAAAGGATAAATATGCAGTAAAATCGGAACCAGTAAAGAAAAAATATGAAAAAGAGTTAAAGAGCATTATGACTAAGTATCAAAAATGGGAAAACAAGTTGCTTACTGGTGAAGTAAAAAGAAGTGAAGCAAAAAAGTTTAAGTTATAAGGTAGGTGAGAAAAAATGGCGAAAATACCGTCAGATATACAAGAAAAATTGAAAGCATTAAGTGAGAAAGTAGACGTTCCTGTTAATTCTCTTTTAAAGAGGATGAAGGAAATAATAGAAGAAAATGAAGAAATAAAGGCAATGGGTGATAGCGACAAGGAAAAAGAGTTTAAGATACGTATTGCTTGGAGTTCTCTTTATAGAGAACATGCAATGACAGGCAATGCTGAAGACTTTTTAGTTCAACCTATTCATGAACCAAGAGCAAGGGAAGTAAAAATCAAAGGTGAACCAACTTGGGTCGGTGATTTAAGTGCCTTAGTACAGAAGATATCAAAGGATGATTCTGGTAATACCGTCAAGGGTGATGTTACCTATGCTTCTGGAACTTTCTGGAGGGAAGGGGCAAAACGTCTTAATAAGTTAGAAGCAGGTAAGGTCTATAAGGCACAACTTATTCCTAAAGAAAATAAATGGGGATTGGAAATATCATCTGATAGAACATCATTTACTTCCGTTAATGATAAAATGCCCGACTTTAAGGAGTTTTTTAAGGAGAACATAGAAGCAAGAAATCTTTTGATTAATCTAAGTGAAATGGATATGTTTAAATCAGAGGATACAACGGATATTAAAATACTTTATGCAACGGTCATAGATTGTGACGTTGGTGAAAAGGATGGAAGGGAATACGGTTGGTATAGCATAATGGATGACTCTATTATGGGTAGCAATCATCGTTTGTTTGTTAATCCTAAAGACGTTAAATGGTCACAAGGTTCTTTGTTATACTTTGGTGGTACTATCAGAGTTGACGAAAAGGGTGATGTAAGTTGGAACAATCAATTTATCTACCCGTCAGAAATAGCAATGCCTAAACAGTTTGAAATTAAACCAGTAGAAGAGGGAGCACCTGAAAAAGAAACGGTTGATATAAACCTTGATGAAAGTGAAGAGGAGAAAGGAGAGGAAGCAAAAGAGACTAAAGAAGGAGAGAAAGATGGGAAAATGCAGGATTTTGATATCTAAGGTGATTTAATTGGCAGAGAAACCGACAATACAAAAAGTTGCTCCTGAGTTATGGGAGCAAAATTTTGATTCGACAACAATGAGTATGTTTCTGTCTGATGTAGCTGAAACTGAAAAACTGCTTCTATTCGGTGAAACAGGTAGTGGTAAGACTAAATATTATTTAGGGATATTAAGTTACCTTAAAAGTAAAGGTATATCAGTTAAAGATATGAAAATGGAAATAATATATCCAGATAGACCAACAGGTTTGTCCAAGTTAGCAGGTTTAATTCCAAGAGAGTTTATAAAGTCAGATTGTATAGATATATATCAAGTTAATGACTATGAAGATACGGTGAAGGCAACAGCAACAGCAGAAAGAGTTCTTGAAGAGCATTATAAGAAAACTGGTTCTTTGGGTTGGTTAGTTGTAGAACTGCTGGAGAATATGTGGACTTTTTCTCAAGACTTTTACTCAAGACAAGCATATGGAAAAAATATGGGTGAATATTTTTCTCAAATGCAGTCAATAATTAGCAAAGATAAGGCAGAAAAGAAAACGGCATATGAGGCATTCTCAGGACCATATGGAGGGCCTTGGCCTATCATCAAGTTCTTTCATAATTTTAACTGGATAGATAGAATCAAAAGGTTTCCGTTTAATACAGTCTTTACATCTGAGATAAAAGAAGAGGATAACAAAGATTCCATCTTTCATACCCTCGGATATCGCCCAGCAGGTGAGAAGCATAATCAACATAGGATGGACACTATTTTGTACCTATCACACAAGAAAGAAAACTTCTTTATGAAACCTTACAAGATGACTGGGTATACTGCTTTCTACGGTGAAACAAACATTACTAACAAAAATGGATATGCTGTTCATAAAGAGTTACTAGAAAAACTTACTAATATGGGTCGTTGCGTAAGTAAAATTCAGGATTTAGAACAGCAGGCAGGAATCAAACCACCAGAAAAACCACCTAAACCTGCTAAGAAAGAAGAACCTGAAAAACCGAAAGAAGAAGAGAAGAAAGAGGTTGTTGAACCGAAGAAAGAAGAAAAGCAAGAGCAAGAGAAGAAAAAAGAAGGTAAAGAAGATATGGAGTTGAGTTTGGATATATAGGAGAGGATGAAGATTGAAGTTTAAATTAAAGCAAGAAAAGTTTCAAGAGTTGTTGGAAAAACTAATCGTAAAAGATATTTTTCCTTCTTCAACTATTTGTGTGGATAATGATAGTAAAACAGGCAAACCTGTTTTATTTTCTATACAAAAGGAAACGCATGGTAGAGCAGTACGTTATCTGAAAGTCAATAGTAACTTCTTCGAAGAGATAGAAGAAGGCAAGGATGCGATTGAAATAGACGTTGACCGAACATTAAGTATAGTCAAACTCATAAGACCAAATACTTTGCTAACGATAGAAACGGTTGATAACAAACTGAAGATAAGTGGCGTATATGAAGAAAAAGATGATAAGGGCAATGTAACAAGTTCAAGGAAGATAGCACCTCATATCACTTTTAAAACACCAGAAGAGAAAGACATCAAAAAGAAGTTGCCATTTGCTGTAGAAGGTAAAACACCAGTAGTTGGTGAAGGTGATATACCATTAGATGTTCAGTTTGAAATGGAATTAGATGACCTGAAGGATTTACCTGAGGTAGCAAGTTCTGTTAAGACAGAGTACTATTCTTTTAGAATGAAAGACGGTAAGTTAAATTTGAGAATAGGTGACTTACATAACTTTAGTGACTTTTGGGACTATGAACCAAGAATTAAAACAAAGATGGGCAATACGTTAGAAATGATATTGACGTTTGGTTTGTCGGAAGTAGCAAGTACTTGTAGAAGTAATCCAACGATAAATGCACATTCTTATGCTCCAATATGGTTATATGAAAAAACTGATGATTATCTTTTTGGGATACTCATACCGACTTATAACCCAAGAGAAGGAGAAGAGGTAAACTAGATGAGAAAAGACACAGTTAGTATTGACTATTCATGTTGTGATGAGAATATAAAAGAAAGGATAAATGATATGTTTGTTGATAAATATGGATACAATCCTTACGACGTTATTATAGGTAATATAAAAATGTTGAAGGGATTAGGTGAAATTTTGATAGAAGTCTATAAGGAGGAATTAGATGCAAGAGAAGAAAGAAAAGGAAGTTAAGACATCAACGTTATTAGATATAGTTGGTGAAGACTGGGACTATAATGACACAAACAAAATTGACATAAAGAGAAATAGTTCTAAAGTCTTGGATGAAAGGAAACCTTTTAGTGATATTAAAAGGGTTATTGAAAAGCAAGAACGGAAGATAAGGATACTAGAAGAGAAGATACAGTATCTTTTAAAACATCAACACGACCATAATAACGGCAGAATATTAGTAGATATAGAAGACATCAAATCTACGGAATGGTGATAAATTGATATTTAGGGGGTATACCGAAATTTGTGGTGACTGTTTTGAAGAGTTTAATGAATGGGACGACTCAGGATATGAAGATGAATGTATATGCCCTGCTTGTGGTGCGTTAAGAATGAACAATTATCTAAATACACCGTGTAAACTTTGTGGCAAAATAATGGGAAATGATAAACACCCTTTTTTTAACGTAGACGGAGAACCTGCACATGATAAGTGTGTACAAAATCTTGATGAAGAACAGTTAGAAAAAGATGAATGGTCTGATGAATATTATGAATATTATTAAGGAGGAGTAAAATGAGTAAGGAACAAGAAGTTGCTCAAAAAGTGGAAAAAGAGCAAGAAAAAGTAAAAGAAGTAGAGGAAAAGAAAGTAGAACAGACACATAAGGAGACTACAGTACCAATCAAACACTATTTGTTTTTTATAAATGATGAAGAAGGTGGAGACAAAGTTATGGTTAGAGCATATGATATTATGCATGCCTTAGCAATCTTTGCTGAAACGTATAGAACAATGTGTTTAGACTGGAGTTTACTAAGTTTATATGTAGAAGAGGTAGTCCCAATTAATTAGGTTGAACTTTGATGTTTACCGAAGTTCCTCGTTATGTGGGGTTTCCTAACCAAGTATACTGTGAAAAAGAATTTGCTTTCAAAAGATTTGAGCAATTGTTTAAAAACAAATTGCCTTTCTTTGTATCAACCTTTCAGTTTAAGGGTAAAGATACCCCCATAGTAGATAATCTATATTTCGATATTGATTCCTATTTTAGTGTTAGGATACCTTGGAGGAACGTTCGGTTAATTAAAGATTGGTGCTACCGAAGAGATATACCTTATGTAATTAACTTTTCAGGTGGAAAGGGTTTTCATTTTTATTTAATGATTAAATCAGAGATACCGAAGACTGATAAAGAAAAGGACAAGTTGCGTACACTCATGTACAGTGTTCAAATGCGTATAGCGAAAGAAACTAAAATAGAAGCGTATGACGAACCAACCTTTGCTCGCTTACGTTTTTTAACAAGATATCCAACATCACTTTATATACGTGAAGACGAGGATACAGGAGTCTTTTCTAGTGGTCAACTCTACTGTCATAACCTTGATGATGAGTTATTTGATTCTGGTTTAAAGAAAATCATAAGGGCAGTTAGAGAACCAGGAGTACTACCAAACAGTCCTAAGTCAGATATATCATTACAGGACATTGCTGACTTCTTTAAAGATTTTAAATTGATAGAAAGGAGTGATAAGGTAGGTTCTGATGGATTTTCTGAAAGACTTTTAGTTCAAAGGGCAGGTACGACCGTTCCAACAAAAGAAGCATTGGGGTTGCCTTGTCTAAAAGAGTTGGTTTCACACACACATCCAACGCATTACGAAAGAGTTGAACTGGTTGCCTTCTTAAAGTTCTTGGGTTACACTGATATAGCAATTAATGCTTTCATAAAAAATTGTAAGTGGACTAGATATTCCTATACTATAACATCATATCAAGTTAGAACAGTAAAACCTAGATATCCAAAATGTAGTTTCTTAAAGAAGTCCTACGGGCATCTTTGTAAGAATTGTATTCTAAGGAAGAGGTAAATATGGAAGTAGAAGACAAAGTTATTTTGATTATGATTCTTTCTTTGCCCATTATGTTAGCATTTGTTTCTTTTAGTTCTATTTATAATACAACAGATGCTGTTGTTAGAGTTGAACACGTTGATGAAATAGATAAAGACTATCTTTTCCTTGTATCAAAAGAGTACAATAGAACAAAGTTGTTTAATTATACACAAGAGGAATTCTATAACATAGTAGACTCATACCCTGATGTATCAAAAAAAGAAGTCCTGATTGGTTTAACTATATGGGTTGGAAAAAACATAGAGTATGAATTGACAAAGGGACAACAAAGTGAATATTTTGATAGTGATAACCCTGCACTATTGGTTCTTGAACGCAAGAAGGCAGTTTGTTTGGGAATGAGCATACTTTTATCAAACCTGATATTGGCATATAATGAATCAATTCCGACGTATATCTGTTTCGGCATTATGGAAGATGTATATAGGAATTTAGGGCACGCATCAGTGATATGTTATGTTGACGATTCTTATGTATTTTTAGACCCAGTTAACTACAAGTCGATTGACTTTCCAGAAAGTTATTGTATTGACTTTTTTAACGATAGAATTGAATTTTTTGACATGTGTTGTTTAATATCAAAAGATGGAGCATATAATTTAGAAAGGTGAGAAAATGGAAAAAGATGATTGGAAATATATAAAAGAAATCACTCTTAAAGAGTGGAGGAAGAAGGCAAGTAAGTTAAACAAAAAATATAGTGATGTAATTGCATTAGGTAAAGATGCAGAAAAGAAATTAAATAAATATTACTATATACAGGACGTACCAATAAGAAAATTTCTTATGATTTACCCGTTACTTGTTGAGGAGGGAGGAAAGGATGATGAGAGAATACATCAAATGAGAGATTGCGTTGTTTATAAAAAAGAAGACGGTGTATTATATAAATTAGATGCAGAAAAAATGATGACAGCAATGGTATCAAAATTAGTTAAACACGTTTCTCCAGAAGATGTCATAAGAGATGCACTAAGTGACCTTGCACCAGAGGATTTTGAAGAGGTGTTTGAAAGAGCAGTTATTAAAAATGGGAAAGTGAGAGAAAAAGAAGGTTGCTATAAACTGATATTAGGTGGGAAAAGAGGTTCACCGTTTCAATTTATGATAAGAGATTAGAATGGTTAGAGAGTAAGTATGGAAGTATATATAGATTCTCATGAAAGAGAAATTATACCCAGATTTGAACAATACGTTGAAACAATTAAAAATCCTGTTGTTACTGGAGTAAAAGTTGGTACGTACAAAGCAGGTGATTATCACTCAGGTGATGGCAATGTTGGTATAGAAAGGAAGAAGGATGACCTTGTGCCATCTATATATGAAGGTTTGTTAGATAAACAAATGAATGAATTATCAATTAACTTTAAACATCCTTTTCTATTCCTTGAGTACGATGGTTGGTCTGACCTACTAATGAATAACTTTGGTGCTGACTATAAATTGTTTATTGGAGAGTTTTCTTCGATAATGGCAAGACATAACGTATCAATATACTTTACCAGTAGTTTCTTTATACCTTGTGTTGTAAAACTAATGGAAAAATTCTATGATGGAAAAAAGGAAGAGAAACTTCTTGAGTATACTCCAGTAAGACAAGCAGTTACAACAAAAGATAAACAGAAGGCAATAGTTGCTGATTTAGTAGGTCCAGTACTAGGCAACCGTTTGCTTAAGCAGTTTGGTACAATAAAAAATATTGCTAATGCAGAACCTGAAGAGTTAGAAAAGGTAAGGGGTGTAGGTGAAAAAAGTATAGGTAGAATAAAAGAAATATTAGGGTAGACCTTAGACAGATGATAAAATAAAAAAGATACGCCCTAAAAATCAACCTTAAACTAAGGCAGTTTGTAAATTCTGCCTTCATCATCTGGAGGTAATTTACCTTGATATATCAGAGGGTATATAATGACAAAGATAAAGGTAATATTTAATAAGAAGGCAGTGCTGTTAATACTTACTATGGGATTCTGTATTAGTTTCCTCTTTAGTACATACGGCAGTTTATCTACAAGCAATAATATCAACCCTGAAGGAACTACCCTGTCTGATACAGTCTATCTTGTTGGACCTGATTCTTATTACAATATGCAAACCTGTGAACATTTCATTCGAACAGGAGAATACCGAATAGAAGACCCAATGCTTAACTACCCGATAGACAATAAAGGAGCAAGACCACCCCTCTTTAACGCTATAGCAATAGTTTTATCGTTTGGCAACCTTGAGGTACTGGGGTGGTTAATGCTCCTCCTGCCCTCTATATATGGTGCTCTTTTGGTTTTTCCAATGTATTTTATTGGTAAAGAACTTTTTAATAAAAAGATAGCAATAGTCTCAGCATTAACTCTGTCCGTAATACCATCAATATCAAGTGCCAGCAATGGTTCAGTGCTCGGTTTATTCGACCATGATTCTTTTCTTTTATTGTTGTTTCTTTTGTTCTTTTTATTTTATATCAAAGCACTTAAAGGCAACTACTTTATATATGGTCTTCTCACAGCAATAACACTTATAATGATATATTTAACTTGGGTAATGTCTTTTTTCTTTTTCTTCTTACCGATTGCCTTCCTTTTGATAAAACTTTTAGTGGACATAATAAAAGAGGACTATGACAGTGATGTGTACTTCAAAACGTTTATAATTTATATTATGATTTTTGTGTTTCTCCCTACTGTGTACTTATTGACTAACGGGGAATCAATTCTATTTGAAATGACAACGATTGCATCTTGCCTCGGTATATGCTTTGTTTACTATATTATATTTACAAAACTATATGGTATAAATAAAAATATACCTATAGTTTTATATATAGCATTTATAGTAGCATTTTTTGCATTTTTATTTTTATTTCAAGATATGGAAGTGCCCATTGTAACTTCCTTAACAAACTTTTTCTTCAAAGGTATATATTCAAATAAGGTTTTTGTAACCATACAGGAAGGTAGTGTTTATAATCTAGGTAAAACTGTTCTACTAACTGGCACAACTATTTTCTGGTTAGGGTTTGGTGGTTTGATAGTTTACTTTTATAAAACAATCAAAGATAACTATGCAAATCAAAACATACTGTTTATGACCTTCTTTGTTGTATTTCTTTGGTTAACAACACAAACAGGACGTTTTACTAACTACGTTGTATTGTTTCTAGTCTTACTTACTGTCTACTTACTTTATAGAATAGTCTTAGTAAACAAGAAGAAATCACTTATAGTAGTCCTTTCTGTGGTACTGATTGCTCCTTCGGCATTAACATTAATTGACCAAACATTAAATCCTTATGAAATGGAGTTAGAAAAGCAATCAGTTGAATATTGCAGTTGGTTATCAACGCAAGATATGGGAACCCCACCAGCAGAAAGACCTGCTGTAATATCATGGTGGGATTATGGTTTTTTTATATCAGCAGTAGGTAAGCATCCTGTTGTAGCAGATAACTTTCAGTCTGGCGTATCCACTGCGTCAGTGGTATTTACTTCCACTTCTGAAAAAGAACTGATATCCTGTCTTATTGTTAGAATACTAGATTTCCTTACACCCTTACCAGAAAATTTAACAACTCAAATCAAAGCACACACTGATAGTGATAACCTGTCTTATATCATAAATAATAGAGCAAGACCTGCTAAATTTAACAGTTTTCATTCTGCTGAGTTAAAAATGTATGAAGATACGTATAACGAGTTATCAAGATTATCTGATAAAGAAGTTAATGACTTGTATAGGGATATAATAGTTACAACAGGTTACGAAATAGGTTATATATCAGTTACGAAAAGAGACGTTTTAGAACTTGCTCCAATAATACTTTATCTTGCCAACAAGAGCAATTACGTTCTTAATCTTGTCCCTGATAAATATTATTTGCAAAATGGAACAGCAAATTATGCTTTCTACGATACAATGATGTGGAAAATTTATGATGGAGAAACCCTAAGTTTTTTTAAAGAGGTATATATTAACGATAACGTTAGAATATTAAAATACAGGTGGTGAGAGAATAAAAGAAAATGATTTCTTAGCAGAATTGAATAAGATATTCCAAGAAAGGGATATATGGTTAGAAAAGGAACTAGAAGGCAAAAACATAGTAACTAAGTATTTTATCAATGGTAAAACGTTTTCTGGAGAAGAACTAAAGACTCTTATAGAACTTTGTGAAAAAGAAAAGGTTAAGTTTAATATCACTTCTGATAAGATGATGATTGACGTGGTTTGATGAAAGTTTCTATAGTCACTACAACTAAAAGTAAAACATCGAATATTGTTAGATTAGTTGATAGTGTTTACCCTTTTAGAAAGCAACTGCATGAATTTATTATTGTTGATGCTGGAACCAATGGTATCTATAATATCAATAAAGAAACTTTTTCTTATCCCAATATAATAGATGGAACAGGTTCATCAAGAGGTGGTGGTAAAAACATAGGCATCAAACGTGCAACAGGTGACGTAATAGCATTCCTTGATGATGACACAGAAATCACAGAACACTGGATTGATGAACTTAAAGAGTCAATGAAAAAATTTGATATTGTTGCTGGTTACTCTCCCAATCCATTAGGAAAAGATTTACCAAGAGTACCTTGTTTTGTTAAAGGTCAGGATATATCATATCCATCCTGTAACCTTGCCTATAAAAAAGAGGTTTTAGATAAGATAGGTGTTTATGATGAAAATTTAATTACTGCTGAAGAAATGGACTTAAACTACAGAGCAGTTATGGAAGGTTACACTATAGGTTATAATCCAAGAATGATAGCAAAGCATTATCACAGGTCAAGTTTTAAAGGTTTTCTTAAACAGGCATTTTGGAATGGTTACGGAAGGAAGCAACTTAATAATAAACACCCAGAGTTGAGAGGAACACATCAACATGGTCTATCCCCAATTCTGTTAATAAGATTGTTTTTTGCATTTTTAGGTTATAATCTTGGAGGGTTTTTTAAATGAGAATATTATTTACTCATCCCAAACCTGCCCGTATATCATATAAACATATGAGGGCATTAAAAGATGCAGGACATGAAGTCTACTTACTTTGTGGTAAGTTAAGTGATGACGTACTACCTTCTGATATCAATTATTTCTGCGATGATTATAGACCTGTTTTACCTTTAACTAAATTCCCTTACTATTATAAAACTTACACTGGTAAAATTAGGAGTATAGTTAAGGAACTAGAACCAGATATTATTCAGACATATAGTGAACCAGATGATGTAGCAGTAGCAACTATAGAGGCAGAGACAGGTGTTCCTGTTGTGTTTTGTAACAGGGATAATGTAACGGCATACACTAAAGATTTATTAGCATCAAGAGTTGTACCTAAATATATAGCATATAACAAGTACTTAGGTTATTTACCAAGAGAAATTCTTTATAATTATTTACATAAACTAGAAAGGATAGCACACGAAAAGAGCAACGGTCGTATGTATATTTCTCCAGGAATGCTCGAATACTCAAGTAAGAAATATGACATATCAATGCACAACCTTGTAGTTACGGAGTGGGTGCTTGATAGTGAACTGTGTAAAAAGAAAGTAGAAAAACTTTCATCAAAGGATGGTAATATACATATAGGATTTACTGGAGCAATAGTTATAAGAGATGATTATAGAAATCACTTATCATTTTTAAGTGCTTTAGCAAAAGATAATATACACGTTCACATCCATTCTATATATCATGATGATATGAGTAAATATGTTACTAGGACAACTTGTAAAACAAACCCAAATTTACATCTACATGATAAATTATTACCAGCAAATGAGTTTGTTGAATCTTTAGCATCATACGATTGGGGAATAATACCTTTTGAACATCAAATACGTTATGTTGATACCCTTCTTACGAACAAAATATATGACTATATTTCAGCAGGAATACCTATCATATCATCTAATACTAAGACATTGGCAAAATTCTTGTCTAAACACAAATTAGGTTTTGTTTATAGTAATTTAGATGACCTAACTGAAAAGTTGAAGATAGAAAAACCATCAAGTTATAAGGTCGATTTCAAGAAGTTTTTGTTATCGAAGGGAGTTAAAAGAATGATTAAGTTTTATGAGGGATTTATATGAATAGAGTACTCCCTAATTTTTTAATTATAGGAGCACAAAAGTCAGGAACAACAACAATACAAGAATGGTTATCACAACATCCTGATGTCTTTATACCAAATCCTTTCCAAAACAAAATTCTCAAAACAGGTAGAGGTCGTGAGTTACAATTTTTTTACGATGAAACAAAATCAAATGTTTCTAACTGGAGTAAAGGTCTAAATTGGTATAGAGAACAATTTTCTGCTTACGATATGGAAAAGGCAATAGGTGAAAAATCTCCATCTTATCTTTATTATGATGTTTGCCCTGAAAGAATCTTTAAAACTTTAGGCAAAATCAAACTGATAGTATCACTGCGTCACCCTGTAGATAGAGCATACAGTTCCTATTGGATGGTATATAAAGACGGTTTTGGTTCTTTTGAAGAAAAAGTCTATGATAGTATATGGTTAAAACAGGGGTATTACAGTGAACAGTTAAAACGTTATCTCAAATACTATCACAAAGAGGATTTTTATATATGTACCTTAAGGCAAGTAAAAGAAGAACCAGAACGTGTTTTTAAAGAGTTATGCCGTTTCTTAGAAATAGATTCTTCTTTTGTGCCTAATAATTTGCATAAAAAATATAAAGTTGGTCGAGAGGGAGACAGTAGGGTAAAAGATGTTTTAAGACTAAAAGGTGGCTATAAACCGATGAATGAAAAAATAAGAAAAGAACTTATAGAACACTTTGAATCACATAATAAAGAGTTAAAAAAGATGTTTCCAGAATTGGATATAGAACATTGGAGTAGGTGAAAAATATGAAAGTAGGAGTTATAGGGTTAGGAGTTGTGGGTAAACCACTATATGAAGCATTAAAGTA
>Ga0272441_10004064_pt1 | contig 27021 bp, 23 predicted proteins | sample SSMProp6N_FD_193582 | JGI IMG/M metagenome (GOLD analysis project Ga0272441, IMG submission 193582) | Marine sediment archaeal communities from Little Sippewissett salt marsh, Falmouth, MA, United States - SSM-Prop-6N | ecosystem: Environmental > Aquatic > Marine > Wetlands > Sediment ... | reverse complement strand
GTTCCGGGGCTTCGGCCTTGGCCGGGGCTTCTTCGGCCGCCGGTTCCGGGGCTTCGGCCTTGACCGGGGCTTCTTCCTTCGCCGGCTCTGGAGCTTCTTCCTTGGCCGGGGCTTCTTCGGCCTTGGCCGGGGCTTCTTCGGCCGCCGGTTCCGGGGCTTCGGCCTTGGCCGGGGCTTCTTCCTTCGCCGGCTCTGGAGCTTCTTCCTTGGCCGGGGCTTCTTCCTTCGCCGGCTCTGGAGCTTCGGCCTTGGCCGGGGCTTCTTCAGCCGCTGCCGGCTTTTCGGCCGCTGCTGCAGTTTCTTTCGCCTCCGGCTCGGCTGCAGCAGCTTCAGCGGTCTCATCTGCGGATTTTTTCTTCCGGGATTTGGCCGCAGGTTTTTTCGGTGAAGCAGCCTGATCTTTTTCTTCAGCCTTGGTTGTTTCGGCTGTATCCTTCTGTTTCTCTTTCGAGGCCGACTTTGAAGATTTGGCGGGTTGCTTTTCTTCCGCCTCGGCTGCTTGTTCTACTTTATTTTCATCACTCATGTAGGAATCCTCCTGATTGATAGCAATCCGCTCCAACAACTGGAAAGACGGTTGCCGTGTCCTTCTAAAATTACTTTACGGTTCACATCTGCGAAATGATTGCGTGGGTCGACGAAGAACTAGAACGGAATATCGTCGTTGAAGTCGTCCGCCGTGGGTATTTCCGGTGCAGAGTACTGCTGCGGCTGCCCGCCGGCATTGCGGACACCCTGCTCTGAACCCCGTCCGCCCAGCAGTTGTATATCGTTGACGAAGATCTCCACGCGGCTTCTGGATTGTCCGTCCTGTTCCCAGCGATTCTGTCGCAGTTCACCCTGGATACCGATCTGTTTTCCCTTGACCAAGTACTGCGCCAGAGCTTCCGCACGTTTCCCAATCAGCACGCAGTTGAAGAAATGGCCTTCCTCTTGCCAGGTGTCGTCTTTCTTGACTCTACGGTTCACAGCCAGGGAGAGGTTCGCGATGGCGAAACCGGAATTGGTGTACTTGAGCTCCACGTCCCTGGTGAGCCTGCCGATCAGGACAACTTGATTTATGTCTGCCATTGGATACGCTCCTGTTCTCGAATGCCCTGTTCCTGTTACTTGCGAATGAAGAGGTATTTCAGGATCTCGCCCCGGAGCTTTAGGGCTTTGTCGAAGGCTTGGATGTTCTCGGGTTCGGATTCGAATTTGTACAGGACGTAGAATCCCTTGTCGTTCTTCTTGACCTCGTAGGCCAGGTCCCTCTCGCCCATCTCCTCTTCATCTGTAACGTTGCAGCCGTTATCAGCGAAAAGTCCCTTTACGAACTCCCTGCCTTGGGCAAGAAGTTCGCCTTCCGGTTTGAAGATAAGTACAGCCTCGTAGTTTCTCATGTTTGATCCTCCCTATGGTCTTAAATTGATCCACCCCACGGTCAGGATGGATAAAGAGGCGATGCATAAGCTAACACATCCCCCGGTAGAAGTCAAGAATGTGGAGGATCAAGGGTGAATCGGAAGCTACCGACAATCAAAAAGAAATGACACGTCGGGTAAATTACGATGACAACATTTTCTACCTTACTCTAGTCTTCAAGGGAATCGCGGCCGGGCTGAAACTGAATATCGACACCGGGCTGTACCGGGAAAGGATCGTCGAAGATATCCGTTTTCTGGATAAAACCTCTTCGAGTATCTATCAGTCTTTGAGGGCGGACCATCTCATGATCGACCGCTTGGCCCATATCAAGGGTATGCAGAGGCTCAATGCGAGCTTTATCGCACTACTCGAGGATATTCTGGAGGAGCGACTTCCCCTGGCAAGTGCTCTGGAGCAGGATTTCGACCTGTTGCAGCGGATTCAATCCAATCGAGAAGTGGAGCTCACCGGGCTCAAAGAGATGACTGCCAGGCTAGGGGAACCCGGGGGAGATCAGGAGCAGATCGTCTCGGAGCAGGAGTTCAAATTCCTGCTGTCCTCGGAAGAGGAAGAACCATCCGACTAGCGAGTCAACTCGATTCACCAAAAAGATCGAGGGGGGGCGGAGGTGTGCCCCCTTCCCACCGATTGTCTTCTTCCAAAGAGTACGGTTTCCCGTACAGCTTCTCATAGAGGAAGTTGAGATCTTCCTGGGTGATATCGAGAAACTGAACACCGAAGTAGCAACGCTCCGCGTCCTGGAATTTGCGACGCACCCGGGAACCGATAACCATTGTTCGTTCGGGAAAGCGCACGGTGATCTCGATGTCTGTGTGGATGACGAGATTGTTCGAAAGATCGGAGCGGGGATGGGCAAACAGCAGACCGGAAGCACTGATATCGATGATCGGTGCTTCATAGCGACGTTCCATGTTGTCATCTGCGGAAAAATATCCGGTTAGGTGCAGCGAGTAACCCAGTACCCGGGAGAAGTCGTACGCATACTCCAACAGATCCTTGGATATCTTCTCCTTCCGCTCCTCCCGGTTGCACATGTAGATGTAACCGACCAAGTACAGCTCGTAGAGAACCGGACAGAACAACTCGGAGTGGATCTGCCTCTTCTGCTTCTCGTAGAGTATATTTCCCAGTTTGCTGGTGATCACATGGGGTGCTCTGTCCAGGGATTCCTCGTATTTGACGAGATCCCTTCGGGTGATCAACCTCCCCTCGGGATACGGATCGCTGTTGGGGAAATCCTCTTCGGTCGAGGGGATCCATAGCGCCTTCCCGGTCGCGGCCATGACCTTTTCTTCATACCTGTCCAGTGCTTGGTCGCGAAGCATGACGATGCGAGCATCGCTTACCTCATCCGCGGTCTTTTCGCGGAAGTTTTTGTACAGGCTCTTGATGTTGGCGTAATCCAAATCGATGCGGGTATTGATCACCTCAGGGGACAGCTCGATATAGCGGTTTGAACGGGGGAAGTTCAGTTCGACCTTCTGCCCCTTGATAGTAAAGAAGACCTCCGCTTTCTCACTTACCCGCACCCGTTCATTCTTTCTCTGGGGATTTTTGTAGACTTCCTTTGGATGGGCAATCTTGAAGCGGCTGTCGTTTTTCTCCATGATCACGGTCTGGAAGGTGTGGTAGTTGTTTTGAAAGAGAAAGTAAACCTGGACATCTTCCTCGACTTCGAAAAAGTCAGGATTGCCGCTTCGAACCTCCATCTCCAGATAATCATCCTGGATATCGATGACCGGCCCGGCCAATTCTTTTCGCTGGCCGTGAACATGAAGCTCCACGTTCTGGTCGATCAGGGAATTGAAAACGAACTCTTTGACGATTCTCCCGACCCTAATTCCCATTTCTATGCTTACTCCTACTCCTGCAATATACGCAGGCACTGCTCCCCCGAATCTTCGGGGGCAACGCAGTACCTGACACGCTGTGTCCGATCGCTCTTTAGAATCAACAGATAATCTCCGGCGGAGAGGCGGTACAGAGAATCCGCACCGCCGACCGGACGCATCGTGGGCAAGCCGAACACTTGTACAGAGACCGAAGCCGCCGCCCCTGAGGCGCGAATCAGATATGCGCCCGATTGGATGATACGCAGCTGGAAGGACAATGGATTCTCTCCAAGTTCGACCTCCTGGATCCCGGATGCCGGGTAGATCTGTACGGGATCGATTTTCTCGAATGCCAGGGAATAGGCTCCGGCGGAATCTACCGCCGTGATTTGTGCGTAACTGCGGCGGGTTCCCAGGAACAGCGGGATGAAGGCATTGTCGGCCGGTCCGCTGTTGTCGTCTGTCAGGATCTCTCTCTCCTGATCGTTAAACACGGCTATGCGCGTATCGATTTCCCCGCCCGTGGTATAGATGGCGTAGAAGGCCGGAACGGTGAAGGACAGCTCCACCCAATCCTGATCCCCGGACAGCAAGGCCCGGTCCTGTCTGGTATCCGGGTAGATAACCTTAGCATCGGCAAAACGGTTGTCCGGTTCGAAACCGTCGTTGCTCTTGCCTGTCAAATCAACGGAAAACACGTAGGGACCTTCAACACTGAAGTCATAGGCAAGGAGCTCAATCACGTAGTACCCCTCTTCCAGAGTGGTTTCCAGGCGAATGTTGCCCGACATCTCGCTTCCGCTCACCTCGAAGGGGATGTTCTCTCCCTCCCTGAACAGCAGCAGCTGCAGGTCGAAGTCAGTCTGGGCTTCCAGCACAACCGTTCCCGGCCCGGACTTGTAGAAGCGGAACCTGTCCACGTCCCCTCTCGAGATAGAGCGACCAAAGCTCTGGATTCCAAACGAGGGCACCTGCACCTCGAATCCGGGCGCATCATCGGGCTCAAAGGGATCCGCCAGGTCGCGATCCGCCAAGCCGTCCGCAGGGCCCTGATCCCTCAAGCCCTGATCACCCTGGCCGGGACCCGGCTGTGCGTACACGGTTGGCTCAAGCAGAGATAGCAGCTCAGGGCTGGCGGGGATATCGATGCGCTTGCCACCGCCCAAAGAGCCATCCGGTTTGGTAATCCGGCAGATGACCCGCACCCGGCTCGGATAGCTCTGCAGCTCTCCGCTTATGGTAAAGGTGCTGCCTCCTTCCGGCTGAGATATGATCCTCAGACGTTTGTACTCCGCCGCCAAGTACAGCTCCAGCTCGCTCTTGAGCCGGTCCCCGAGTTTCACCCTACCATGCTCGTCGGAGAGAAAGGGCAGGATCGTCAGGTTTTGCCCGCTTGAATCGGGAACCTTTTGCAGGAGAAAATCTCCCAGTTCGCTCACGGCCCTGTCGATATCCTCCAGTGCGTCGGCTGAAAGGCAAACCGCTGAGATCACGAGCAGGGCGAGCAGGAGGAGTATGGTGAAGAGCTTGCAGCATCGTTTCATAGACCCAACTCTCCGGCAATGCCCTGCATCGCTTGCACGGCGATCGTGGAAAACTCCTCCAGCGGCACTCCCGCCTGTTCGCAAAGCAGGATGCTTTCCCTGGAAACCTTTCGGGCAAACTCCTTTTTCTTCATTCTCTTTACCACGGATGCCGGTTTCACTGAGGCGAGCCGCTTGTCCGGCATTACCAGGGCGGTGGCTACGATCAACCCCGTGATGCTTTCCGCCGCGGTAATGGCGTAGTCCAGCGTACCGGTTCGCTCCAAACCCAGCCCATCGGCATTGTGAGCCAGGATGGCGTCGATGATCTCCCGGCTTACACCGAGTGCTTGAAGGATCTCCTCGCTCTTTCGTCCGTGTACCGCCGGATCCTGGGTGATATCGAAATCCAGATCGTGAAGAATCCCGATCACCCACCAGGTATCGGGATCTCCTCCCAGGCGATCGGCCAAACGTTCCATGATGGCCGCCGTGGCCAGACTGTGTTTCTTCAACCAGTCGCTCTGGACGTACTGATCGACCAACTGCACCGCTTGTTCCCGGTTCATGCTATTGAATCCCCCATCCATAGGTCGAGGGGTAGTACTGTTCCTGCTCACGAACGTACTCCCGCCCCATCCCTTCGAAATCTATTTGCAGATCAGAGACGTACCACCTTCCTCCTGATCTTTCCAAATACAGTTCCCCTTCCGAAACTCCCGGCGAACCGAACAGCCGTAGATTCATCCAAGCCTCACGACGGTGAAGCCCTGAGGGCACCTGGTCACCTTCTGCATAGGATTCCGTTGTAATGGTACCGATACGGTAGTCAACAGGAATCAGATTCCGCTCCAGATAGTAGCGGATCGAAGTGGTCAATTCGTCCCTCACATCGGCATGCAGGGATTCCCCCTGCACTCTTCCTTCCAGAAGGGCATTCAGAAAGCGAGCCGACGCCGATACCATTTCCAGAGTATCGCGATCGACTCCGACCAGGTCGGCCAGGGGGCCTATTTTAAAATCTTCAGGCAGGATCTGGAGTGACTCCAGAGCCAGAAGTCTCTGCTGTTCCGATTGTTGGGTCGCAGCCAGCTGCGGCTGCTCCGGAGGGGCTGCCTGGGTCAGGGTTATCTCCCGCTTGCTCAACACCTCTGCGGTATCACTGTCAGCGGCGGGTTCAGGGGCAGCGACGGTCTTTCCGGGCGGCTGATCCTCTGAGCTTTGGTTCTTTCCCCGCGCGCAAGCTACCAAGCAGAGCAGGAGGATCAGCAGGAAGGCACTCCACCATTTCACTCTTTTTTCTATCAGATCGGGGGGAATTCGTCAAAGGGCGGATCCGACGGATTCGCGGGAGCCGGACGTATCTGTCCGGAACGGCGGGACGTGGATATCTTGGTAATGACAAGACGGTTGGCTATCTGCATAATGGTGACAACCATGAAAGGATTTTCAGCAGTCCTCGATCATCTCAGCCGGGACTATAACGAGCCGGTCAAGGATCCTCTATGGAAGAATATCACCCTGTCCCGGGGCTTGCTGCAGCTCACCTCGCAGCGGGCTTTTCAGAAACTCAATGGGATCAAGCAGTTGGGGCCCACCTACCTGGTCTATCCCGGCGCTACACACACCCGCCTCAACCACAGCCTGGGGGTGTTCCACCTGGCCCGGAGGATGCTGGTGAATCTGTTTGGCGGGGGCATCTCAACCGGTGCGGGGGGCGAGTCTACCGACCTGGCGCTGGCTGAGCTGGGTCTGGAAGACACTAAGGCCTTTCTCTGTGCCGCCCTTCTGCATGACCTTGGGCACTACCCCTACGCCCATTCGCTCAAAGATGTGGGTCTGCGTAGTCACGAGGCGCTTACGGCCGAACGGATTCTTCAGGCCGATCTGTCCACTCTGATTCGGGAGAAGGTGGGAACGGATCCCGAGTTGGTGGCCGCCATCGTCGATTCCTCGCTGTCTCACCGAAGCAAGCACCTGGATTTCTTTCGTAATCTTCTCTCCGGCGTGCTCGATCCTGATAAGCTCGATTATTTGAATCGCGACGCCTACTTCTGTGGCGTACCTCACGGCATCCAGGATGTCGATTTCATCTTGGCCGAAATCCGGCCCCGTGCCGAGGGGCTGATCGTCACCGAAAAAGGATTGAGCGCGGTGGAGAGCATCCTGTTCTCCAAATACCTGATGTACAAAACTGTGTACTGGCATAAAACGGTGCGTATCGCCACTGCCATGATAAAAAAAGCGATCCTTATGTCTTTGTCCGAGGGTGTTCTCCACCCCGAGGATCTGTACTGGTTGGATGACTACGAGTTCGCCTCCTTGACCCAGCGTCACACCTACGCTCCGCTGCAGCTGATTCGACGGGTTATGGAGCGGCAGCTGTACAAAATGGTGGCAGCTGTTCCCTTCGATGCCGGCAATCCCCTGCATCTACGACTTCAGGATGTTCGCGAACGTCTGAGCTTTGAACAGGACCTGGCCAAGGCGGTTGAAAAACTTCTGGGCGCAGAGCTGCCGCCTCAGAGCCTGATCATAGACGTTCCCGAGCCAATTAACTTCGAGATCAATCTTCCCGTTCTGCAGAACGACACCGGGGAGGTAACCGTCTACGAAAACTCCCGCAGCGTGTTCAACCGCGAAAGCGTGCGCTCCTTCGTACGCTCACTGAGAACCATTTCTCTATTCGCCGAACAGGCGGATGAGCTACACCGTGCATTGGAGCGGATCGACGCCAAGAGAATCCTCACGAGGGGAATGGAATAGAGCAACCGTGGTTTTATCTCCCAGTGCAACCCAGCGGATGAACGTCTTCATCAAAAAGGTGGGGCGCGGTATCAACAGACACCGGATGATCCAGCCCGGGGAGAAGATTCTCGTCAGTGTATCCGGCGGGAAAGACTCCCTGGCCATGTGTCTGGCTCTACAAGAGCGCAAAAAATGGGTCCCCATGGATTACGAGCTTCATGGACTGTTTATCGACTGGCGGGAATACCCCGCCGGTGCGGAAAATCGCAGGGCGCTGCTTGAGTTTATGGAACGCCTCAACATTTCCTGCCGGATCGTGGAGGCCAGCATCTATCCAATCACCTACGAGAAGCCCTTCAACTGCTACATCTGTTCGCGTAACCGTAAGCGAATTCTCTTTCAGGAGGCTGAACGCCTGGGCCTGTGCAAAGTGGCGGTGGGCCATCACCTGGATGACATCATAGAAACAACTCTGATGAATCTGTTCTTCAAAGGGGAGGTCGCCACCATGCTTCCCATCCAGGATTTCTTTGACGGCCGGATCAAGATCATCCGCCCGATGTGTGAGGTGGAGGAGAGAGATATCCTTCGTCTGATGAAGATCTATCCTCTTCCGGCGTTCGATATTCACTGCCCGCGGAAGCCGGACAATAGACGGGCATTCTTCAAAGATCTGATCAAACAGGTCAAACGATTGAACAAGCACGTCAAAGAAAATCTGTACAACGCTCCCTGGCATATCAACAGGGATTACCTGCCATGAGTGCATTTTTCCTGCCCGGGGGTGGCAATGCCTGGCTGGAACACTGTATCCAGCCGGCTTGAATACCGGTTGATTCTTGAACTACATTGAAGCTCAATGAGAATCGCCATACTCAGTGACGTTCATGCAAACCGGGAGGCTCTCAGGGAGGTGGAGCGCAGCCTTCGCGACTTAGCTGTGGATACCATCTTCTACCTGGGAGACGCGGTTGGTTACAACGCCGATCCTGACTACTGCACGCGCCGCCTGGCGGATCTAACGGATCTGACGGTGCGGGGCAATCATGACAAGACGGTGGCCAATCCGACGAATCTGGATTGGTTCAACGAGGTGGCCCGATCGGCAATCCTCTGGACCAGGGAGGCGATGAGTGCCAAAAGCCTCCAAATCCTGGAATCCTTTCCCAAAGGACCGAGGGTTGTACTGGATCGCTATCTGCTCTGTCACGGATCGCCCATGGATGAAGACCTGTATATCACGCGGCGGGCGGATGTGGATCGAAGCTTCACATTTCTGAAGCGCAACACCGAGGGGGTCAGGATCTGTTTTTACGGCCATACCCACGTTCCCTATATCATAGAAGAAAACGGCAGGGCCCTGGTGCCCCCCGAGCGTTATCGTCTCGATTCGCAGCGTTACTACATGATCAACCCGGGTTCAGTTGGCCAGCCGCGGGATCGGGTGCCCATGGCGTCCTTCGGTTTGTTCGATGAGGAGGAAATGGTATATTATCACTACAGGGTACCGTTTCCCATAGAAACGGCTCAACGAAAAATAATTGCCGCCGGGCTTCCCCGAATGCTCGCTGAGCGACTTGCCGCGGGCTGGTAATGAGGAAGGAGAAAAACGAACAGTGTCCATGAAGAACCCAAAGGTGATGGAGGAACGAATCCGCCGAGTGCGAGTGTTGTTCAAAGAATTGGGATACAAGCTGCACGAGACCGAGCGCTCCGAAGAAACCTACTCTGCCGGTTTTGAAAACGAGGAGGGGATGCAGGGCGGATTCTTCATCGACAGAAGCAGCCGCTTCCTGGAAATCGCCTATACGTTTTCTTTCTCCCCGTCTATGGCCGAGTACGTGAAAGCCCGTCTGGAAGAGATGTTGAAGATCAGCTATGAGTTCGGCTGCTATATCAATCTGCAGACCACGGACGAGGAAATCGCCTTTTCCATGTTTTCCAAGCTGTACTACACAGGATTGAACTACTACGCTTTGAAGGAAAGCCTGCGCGAGTTTGTTCTGTGCGTTCAGGCGCTAACGGATCTGCTGGAAATCACCAGTACGGACGGCTCGTAAACCGTGGGTCGCCTGAGCGGCCCGGACTGCGCGGCCCGGACTGCGCGGCCCGGCCTGCGCGGCCCGATAATTTCAGTAAATTTCAGAAAAAATGCTGGTATCTCGAATTCTTCCGGGAACGAAGTTCTCGGCGAATTGAAGGGCCTTGTGCAGTACCGATTCCCCGTATTGCTTGGAGTTGGAGACTACAGCTGCACCGATCTCGGCAAATCGCCATGAATCCTGGAGAGCGACCTCCGCCACCGAAATTTTGAACTTGTTCTGCAGTCGGTTTTTTACAGACTGGACGATCTGTCGCTTTTCCTTGATCGATCCAATATCCGGTAAATCGAGGACGAAGTGTAGAATGGAGACGACCACAAATCAGCTCTCCTGCTCTTCTGGCAGGATCCGGGAAACATCCCCCAGGTCCAGCTGAATCACACTCTCCCCATCTTGGTTTTGGGTCCGATCCTTTAGGGGCAGGTACTTCTCATTGTACAGTCTTGCCAGCTCGAACACATCGTCCCCCTGGTACCGAGCCGGAACTTTGACCTCGAGATTATAGTCGGTTTCCTCCAGCCCGCGGCGCATCACGTGAATGGGATCTGTTACGGTGAGAGCGAAGTGGGGGCTGTAGATCAACAGATAGGCCAGTACGACCAATACAACGATAACGAAGAACAGGATGCTCTCCCTGGACAGCTGACTCACGTAGGCGCGCTGGTCGAAGAACAGCTCCAGCCCGTCTCGGGCTAGATAGGAGTAGTCGCCGGGGGCGAAGTACTGGGAGTAGTAGTCGTTGGAGAAGCGGGAAAACAGAGTTTGGCCCCGATATTTTACGATCAGAATATTCGTACGGGTTTGCTTGAGAGTCTCCAGGGCAAGAACGAAGTCCGCCGGGTTGTCTGTGTTTTCGGCAAGATAGTCGGCCGTTGCCGCCTCCTGTTTCGAGAAGGCGATATCCAATCCGTTGATCTTCAGGGTAGAGGAGAAGAAGGTGAAGAACAGCAGGCATAGCACCATGACGGTTACACTGATGGCGGTAATCGAAGCCACGTGTCTCTGAGCCATGGGAGAGGAAACATTCTTGATTCTTCGAAAGATTTTAATGATACGCAGGAAACGAAGAATTCGAGCGATGCGGATCGCCTTGATCACTTTGAGCAGATTCAGGATGCCCCCCAGTCCCAGGGCGATCCCGCTGCCGGTCAACAGGGTCAGGGCGAAGGGTCCGGAGTTGAACATCAGCAGGGGTATCGAAGCCAGAAAATCGATCCATCCCCGTTCCAATGTAAGGTATCGTCCCACCCTGCGTCCCATCAGGGCATAGTAGAATCTGATTAGAAACTCGATGGTGAAGAACAGGTCGAAGAAGAAACCGGCCAGCAGGAGCTTGTTGCGGATGCCTACATTCCATCCGGAAAGCACAGCGTAGTCTTCAAGAAAGGTTTGTACCAGCACGAGCAGAATGGCGGCTATGACCACGGATTCGAGAAATGAGATAAAGGGCCGTCGTTCTGTTGATTTGCTTTCGTTCATTGTCAAATTCCCTACCATCCGCTTTCCGAAGCGATCTTGTAGAACTCATCGAGCATCTTTATGTCGAACCCGTAGTACTTGTAGTTGCGGCGGGTGATGCTGAACCAGCTCCGATCCGGGGTATTGGCGCCTCTGTCGACCCGGGCGATCGGTTTGTAGTTCTTGCCCCGGGATGAAAAGATCGCAGACAGACGGGCCGTGGCGTCGATCTGTTTATCCTCCTCGAAAGACACGTTGCTGTACAACCCTCCCCGCAGCAGTTCTGGTGGTATGATCTTCAGCTGCTCTTTCATGCTTTCCAGGGCCGTGGCCGCGAACTGCGGCTGGACCAGCACCGATTCCACACCTTCGCCTGTTCCACTCTCGCTGAACAGCTGGATGGCGGGGCGCAGCAGCAGGGTTGCATGGATCATATGCTTGAGGTCTTCGATTTCAAGACGCAGGCGCTGGACCTTGGTTAGCTCGAAATGAACGTATTGACGATCATCGAAACATTTTTCCAAGTAGCGTCCCACGAAGTCGTTCGCAATTGCGGTTACAGGACCGAGCAGGCCTTTACGCGCTTCGGGTTTCTGCAAGAATCGCCGCACAAGTTCCCACATCTGCTGACTGCACTGATCTTCGGGAATCCGGTGAGGTTGAATCTGGGAAGCAAAGGAGAAGGAGATTTTCTGGCGGATCCACTCTTCCAACTGAGGCTGGAGCACCTTGTCGGTTTCCTGAACCAGGGCGGCGTACAGAAGCCGCAGTATCTGATTCCAGGATTGGCCCGGAAAAAACTGGGGGGAGGAGAGGGTCGGCATTAGGCTCTGGGCATTGGTCTTCAAGAACTGGAGGATCTGCTGCTCCTTCCTAAGTGGATTCAAGTTGTTCAATGCCGGGTTGGACAGCAGATGATTAATGAAAGCTGTCGCCCGGGCCTGGGTGGGGTCCATCTTCTCTATTCTCGGTTTCGCCTTTGATTCTTTCCCAATGTTTTTTTTACCCCTCGATTGTGATACGTTTACGGGCGTGAGAACTATTCTCTTATCCTGCTTGCTTTTAGCGTTTCTTACCAACTATACATCGTATGCTGAAGACGGGATAAGCCCTGCCGGAACGGATGAGTCGGCCGTGGCGGAAAATGAGCAGGCGGCTACCCCAGCGGATGGCGCCGGGCAGGATACAACCATCACCGAAGATGAAGCCCCTGAAGCCCTGTTTGATCTCGATATCGGAGATGCAGAGGTGGACTTTGTTCTGGAGGGGGTTTGGCGGGCATCGGTATTCGGCTCCATCGGTGCTTATGATTTCCCGGACTTGGGTGGCGGCTGGCTTTTCGAACAAAAGCCGGACCTGACCTTTTCCGTGTGGCTGCTCAACCGCTTTTTCATCGAGGCGTCGGTCATCGGTGATTTTTCGATCACAGAGGAAGCTCCAATCGGTGACCTTTTTGGCGGGGGATACAACTACTTCGACCAGAACTATATCCTCATGGGCTATCTGGGCCAGGAGGAGGAGTTCCTCAAGCGAATCCTGATCGGCAGCAAAGATGTCGGCATTGATCCTTTCCCCTTCATCGATGTACCCGAGGCGGGGCTCTCAACCCTCGGGGTGGAAGCGGTCATGGGCACGGGAATGAGCGAGCACCAGCTGCTGCTGCGCTACGACAACAACGAGCCGGACAGCCTGACCTACATCGGCAGCAACCTGGTGTCCGAGCAGGTGATCGCTCTGGACCAGTATATCCGGGGGAGATTTTTCAAGCTCCCGGACGGGAATGTCGATGGCCTGGAGGTCTATATCGAGGATGAGTTCGGTCCCTACACCGGCAGTGATTTGAACAACTATCGCAAGGCCGACTCGGATGATGCTGTTCTGGACAGCGAGGAGGGAACGGTATTTCTCACAGAAGCGGCCGAGGGCAGCGTGCTGGTGTTTTATACGATAGGTGCTGCAGAAATCGGGGATATTACCCTTGGTGTTGACGCTTTAGGGGGAGACACCGCTGGTAGCAAAATAGACCTTTCTTCGACAGAACAGTTTCGATGGGAAGTCGGATTCAACTACCTCGGACAGGACATGAATGATCGTCAGGTGATAATAGGTGGGGACATCTGTCTGCGTCTGTACCAACCGGATGAGTTTTCCCCCTTTGAGATCCTCTCGAGCTACGAAATCGAGGAACCGGTGCCGGAGGACCTTACCCGCTTTCGCGTTTCCATCGTCAACAAGGCGGACCGCAGTAGAGAAGCGGCTTCTCCGATCGAGTTTCGATTGACACCAGAACAGGAATACGTCACCGCCTATGTCGATCCGGACCTACGCGGCGATCTGCGCAACCTCTACCCCTTTCTCGACGATTATGAGGCATCCCCGATCTTCGATGATGATAACCTGCTGTACGGCCCGCTGGCCGATGCCAAGCCCGGATATCTGGATTACGAGATCCTGGCGAGCGAACTCACTCCGGTGAGCGTCTACCAGGTTGGCGCCGATGTAGTTCCCGGCTCCGTTCGAATCCTGCGCAACGGCATCACCGAAACCCGTTTTGAGGTGGACTACGAGTTGGGCACGATCACCTTCTTCACCGAGATCGCCGAGGATGACCGGTTGGTGGTGAGTTTTCGGCGCAAAGAATCCCAGGTCAACAACGGAGATATCCTCTTTGCCTGGGGCAACACACTGTCCTTTGGGGAGGCCTTCAATCTGCAGCTGGCCACGGGTGTACGCTGGAACTTCATCTCCGGCGCGTTCTCGGAGGAAACCTACTCCCGTACGGGGAGCGTGCTCGCTTCCGCCGGTGTGGATGGAACGATCGGGCCGTTGACCTATGAAGCCTCCCTCGGCGGGGCGTATACCAATCCGGACACCACGGGTGTTCTACGCCTGCTGAGCATGGAGCGGGAGGTGGCGGAGCCCCCTGAATCACCGTTTTACCTCACGACTAGCTCCTTCGCCGATGGGGATGTGGTTGTTGAAATGCCAACAGATACCAAGCCGCTGTCCGTATTCCCCGACGATCCGGATTTTCATCCCTTCGCCGAGGTACAGCGGGTTCTCAAGGTCGACTGGAAAATACCGACAGCTGATGGTGCGCAATGGGAGGTGCGGGGACATACCGATACGGACAATGAGGGCGTCGAGTACCGGAATATCGTTTTCTACTACAAATTGCCGGTAGCGGATGTGATCGCTGCAGGTTCGGTGCTGCAATTCGAGCTGTTCGATCTGGATGGAAACGGTGTCGACTGGACGATGCCCGCCGCAGCGAACAAAACCGATCAATGGCGAAAGATCGTAGTTTCTCTGGAGGATGAGAAAGTCAATGACGGAAGCGGCAATCCCGTTTCCGGAAGCACGGTGACAATAGATCCGGGATACGGTTCCTTCACCCAATTTACCGTCAGGATGACCGGCATCAACACCCCCGATAACCAGGGAGAACTCTATCTGGATGAGCTGCACCTGAGCGAACCGCGCGGGGCATTGGGAGCCGCGGCCACCCTGGATCTGGATCTGATGCTGCCCGGAGCGGTGGTGACCGTGGGGGACTATGCCCTGATCCACGATCTCGCCTTGAGGGAAACTGCCTCCTTTTCCAGCCGCGGTTTTTCCACACTCTACGGGCAACCCGCTCAAACCCGCAGCATGCGATCGGCCACGGAGCTGGATCTGGGGCTGGCCTTTGCGGATCTGGGTATTGATTTCGCGGTAGCGACGAATGATGGGACGGTTGCGCTGGCGGCAGGCCACGATGTCACGGTACCCAATTTCCCCTCTCCCGTCGTGTTCTCCGAAGCCTTCCGACTCTCCGGACCGACCACGGACCCGTTGACCCTGGAGGAGTTTCCTCAGTTCTCACGGCAGCAAACCGAGATCCAGAGAGCGAACACCTTGAGCCTGAGCGTGTTCCCCTTTTCCCGGCTGAATCTGTCATCCACTGCCGGAACTATCGAAAACGTTCTTTCCCAGAGCTGGGCGGCCGATCTCTCCCTTACCCCGGGCCCGGTATCCCTTCAGAACAATCTGTCGGTGTCCGGTTCCGTGGATGGATTCGTACTCCCACCTGGGGGATACTTCGCCAACTGGATCAACGGTTATGCCCTGTTGGTGCCCTACAACACGCTTGCCGGATTCGCTACTAGTGATTATTGGGAACCCGGGCTCGAATTGGAACGCCGGGCCGATGTAACTATGGATTGGAGTGCAGTCACTCTGCCGGTGGGAGTCGAGGCGATATGGCTACACGGTTTTCACAGCTACGACTACGATCTGCCCGCAACTACGGGCACGCTGCAGAGCACTGCGCAGATGGAACTGAGCTTGCCCATCAGCTGGCAGGAGGGGGGCGTTAATGTCTTTTCAATCACCCCGGGGTATCGCCGCAATCTCGATGTGGTCAATAGGGAATCCGGCCTTCTCGATTTCTCCGACGATATCCCCCGCTCCTTCGAAACGATCTACAATCAGAGCTACCTCTACAACCAGCTGCCCTTTGTTGAACTGTACTCGGTAGACTCTGAGCAGCTGTTTATGGATCTGTCCGAGTTCTACGGGCTGGACAAGGCCGATTACAGTGCGGAGGTCTATATACAGCTGTCCAGACGCTTCTCCTCCAGAATTCGAGACCTGTTTCTGCCTTCGTTTTTCGAGCTGGGTCTGAAGAAGAGCTTCGTGAAGAACGAAGACCTGACCGATCTGTACAATACCTACACCCTGGAAGCCCGGAGCACCGCCCTGAACCTGTTCGGCGCCTTCGGCGCCTACCCGCTGTTTGCCTTCTACAGAACCGATGAGTTCACAACCAGCCTCTCTGTGAGCCTGGATGTGCTGACCTACACGGGCGGCGCAACGCTCGGTGACTGGCAGGCGGCCCAGCCGTCCCAGGCAACGGTCAAATCGGCGGAGTTGATTTGGGATCATTTCTTCTCCTTTGAAGGACAGGACGATAATGCTTTGACTTTCGAGAATCGCTTGAATCTGCTCTACGATTGGACAAGCGATGAAGTGTATGCTGAATACGGGAGGAAATGGGGGTGGGGTGAGACGGTCAAGCTGTTGTACAACTGGTCCCGCTACCCCGAGACCGGCGTGCGTCTTCCTCTCTTACAGGAGGATGTGGGCAAGGAGGGACATTGGTCCCACCAGGATAGTCTGATCGTGGAGCTCAAAGGCCCCGGTGAGCAGATCAGTTACTATCCGTTGAATCTGCTCGTAAGCCATGAGAGCACCGCCGTGCTTCCGGAGTTTGGGGAGATCAGTGCCGAAATCTCGGTTGGACTTGATATGGAAAAAACCTCGGCATCCGGCAGTGGAGATTGGCATTCCGGCCTGAGGGGCGGAATCGGCGTGGAGATCCAGTTTTAGTATTATCCCCGAAAGTACCGAGATTAACTGTAGCGGTCGGTTTTGGTGCCCCAGGGGAGGGCCTCGGGTGCCTATGTATCAATTCGGTTGTAATATTTTATTTTCGTACTATATTTAGTAGCGAAGTGTGAGGAGGCGTCTATGGTCAAGAATATGAAAGTCCTTGCAGCAGTTACGGTGATCATTCTCTTCGGTGCGAGCTTTGCTTTCGCACAGGAGGAAGAGGGAGGATTCGACTTCGGGTTGAGCATCGGAATCGGAGCAAATACCATCGGCGGAGAGCCGTACTCGTCGTTTATCCTATCGCCGGATATCGCCATCGGAAAGTTCGGGATCGGTCTCGAGCTCATTCTGAACTATCAGATGAACGAGCCATTTCCTGACAGTATTCGAACGGAAGACTGGGCGCCTTCGGGAGACCAAACATTCCTCGACGTGTACCTGCCTAAGTTTAGATATATCCGTTACGGCTTCAAGGGCGAGCCTCTGTACGTAAAGCTGGGTTCAATAGATGATGCGATACTGGGCAACGGCTTCATCATGAACGGCTACGACAACACATTGTTCCTTCCCGAACGACGCATTTTCGGCCTGAGCTTCGATCTGGACGGTGCTCTGTTCAACTTCCCCTACATAGGAATCGAAACGTTCGTAGGCAATCTAGCCCAGCTCGATGTAATGGGAGTGCGTACTTTCGTGCGTCCCCTGGCTTTTACCGAGATCCCGGTGATCAAGGATCTGCAGGTAGGCGGCACGTTCGCTACGGACAGAAAGCCCGGCCTATATGATCCTTCGGCAACGGGAGATGAGGATCCAGTCATGGTGTATGGCGCGGATATCCGGCTACCCATCCTAACGAACCAGATCCTCAGCCTGGCACTTTTCAGCGATATTGCGGCCATGCAGATTCATAACGATTCCGATACCGGTGTAGGCGGAATGGTCGGTTTCGGAGGGCGCCTATTTGGATTTATGAACTACGGAGCTCAAATTCGCATTCTTGGTGCTGATTTTATTCCGAATTATTTCGACTACGCCTACGACATGTTTCGCTACGAAAACTATGTTGACTTGATAAATGATAAATACGGAGACCGCACCGGTTGGCTGGGAAGCCTGGGTTTCGCCTTCCTGGACGATGCTTTGATTTTCAACGTTGTCGTGGAAGGGCCTTTTGCCCTGTCTGGGCCGGCAACAGGTCTTGACGACTGGCCGCACCTGTCCGCCGCTTTCATCCTGGGAGAAGGTATCGTTCCAAATCTCTCCCTGGAGGCGATTTGGGACCAGCCGGGTCTTGGCCGGGATGAAACATTTTTCAAAGACATCCTCAGCGCGAAGGATGCGGTGTTCGTAGCTCGCGTGAATTATTCTATCGAAGCTGCGGTGCTTTCACTGGTCTACCAGTATACGAAGAACCCCGTAACCGGGCTTTGGGAATCCAAATCGGGGATACAAAGCGCTATCAAGCTATTCTAACCACGGAGGTTTTGGATGAACAATAAGATACTACCGATTCTTTTGGTTTTTCTCTTCGGTTTGACCGCCTTGGTTTTTGCTCAGGCGCCGGCGGTAATCGTCGAATACTATGAAAACACCAGCTGTGAGATGTACGTGCGCACCCCGGATGGCGCCGAGTACGATGTGGATCAGTTTGGTTTCGGAGAAGAACTGCCCGTGGGTGCAACCCTCATCACTCTGGATGGGGACTACGCGGAGCTTCGAATGGATCCGAACGGCACGATCATCCGGGTCGGCGAGAACACAAACTTCCGAATCGACGGACTGCAGGGTCGGGGCGAGGCGCAACAGAACACCTTCAGTGTTGCCGTCGGAAAGTTCAAAGCGGTGGTGGCCAAACAGGACGGGGCTCTGTACAGTTTCCGCGGCTCGACCGCCGTGATGGGCGTTCGCGGCACCAGCTTCATCTGGTCGATCGTTCCGGGTGTTGAAGAGCTTGCTTATGTGGCAGACGGGATCGTGGATTACACGAATGCTGCAGGCCAAACCCTGGCCTTGGGCGCCGGGCAGGCCGCCAATGCCCTGGCCGCCAATTTTAATCCCTTTCAACCCACCGGCGAGCTGCTTCAGAGCCTGCAGAGAGGGATGGACTTCGTCCGCCTGCGGGCTAACGAAGTGCCGGGGTACATCGAAGAGCTGACCGAAGAGGCGATTGAAGAAGCCGAGGAGAAGGAAGAAGAGAAAGCCGAGGAGAAGGCGCCGCCACCGGAAGAACAGAAGGTTACTAAAACGGATGAGCAGCCGGAAGAGAAACCTGAAGCCGAGACTCCGGAGTGGCTAGAAAAGATGATGAACTTTCTCGGTATGGAGATAGGAACGACGACGATTGCCGATGAAACCTGGGCGAAAGCGGTGATTCAACCCAAATTCGCCCTCGGCAAGCTGAAGGTGGCTCTGTATCTGCCCATCATCTATAAGAGTGATATGTTCAATCCAGATGATTGGTATCCGCCACCACCCGACGGAGAATGGAACTTTGGGTTCGACAAGACTGATGACGGATGGGATGCCCTTGATTTTCTGGACGACCTGTTCCTGAAGATCCGTTACATCGAGTGGGGAGACACCCGGGATCCCTTCTTCTTCAAGTTCGGCAACCTCGAGGACTTCACGGTGGGACACGGCTCGATCATGCGGGAGTATGCCAATGACAGCAACTTTCCGGCCGAGCGGAAACTCGGGCTCAACCTGGGTGTGAACAAGGAAAAGGGCGGGTTGGAGCTCATGGTCAACGACGCAGCGGATCCGGAGATTTTCGGGCTCCGTGCCTATACACGACCCTTCGCGCCGGGATTAAAATTTGGAATCGGCCTGACCACGCTGGCGGATATAAATCCGGCCAGAGGAGTTGCCGGCTATGGCGATCCGATGTTCTTCAACCTAGGATTGGATCTCGAGCAGCCGGTAGTGGAACGGGATGCCATGAGCATAATCCTGTTCGCCGATGCTGCTCTGATGCTCCCGTACTTCATGGAGGCCGGCAGCTACCTGGCCTTTAGCGCTCCCGCAGGGCTGGCAGTGGATGCCGTTTGGTATGACGGCCGGCCGAAAAACTGGGGCGTTGACGCGGGTGTCTTGGGAAAAATGCTGGTGCTGGACTATCGGCTTGAGTTCCTGCTATCCAACGGGATTTTCGAGTCGCCGTTCTACGATTCTTTCTACGACATTCAGAGTGAAACCAAGGTACAAAACCTCATCAAGTACCTGGACGATCCATCAAACACCCTGTATGACGAGCAGCGCATGGGAGTCTACGGGGAACTGGGATACACCCTGGATAAGGTTTTCTACATCACCGGCGGTTACAATTGGAACTGGCCGATCAACAGAGCTGGAGAGGATTGGCCGGCGGACAGGTTGAAGTTGGAGTTCGGTATTTTCGAGGACCTCCTGCCGGTGTACGGTTCCATCGCGTTGACCCGAAAGAAACTGGCTACAGTCTTCATCAACGATTCCTCTATGACTTTTAGTGAGTTTTTCTCCAAGGAGTCGGCGACGGAGGACCGGTTCTTCGATGAGAATCTGAGCATCTCAGGGGAATTCGTATACCCGGTTTCCCCGATTTTGGAGCTGGCTATAGAAGTCACAACCAACGTTTTCGCCGGCGATTGGTCGCCGTCCGTGAGCATCCTCACGCGGCTGAACTGATCGGTTGACAGGAGGTTTCAAGACCGCGATAGTGTAACATGTGAACTCAAAATGTGGCGAACCTGCCTCCCGGAGGATCGAGATCCTCCGGGAGGATGTTTCCAAGAAAATCGCGGCCGGCGAGGTGATCGACCGGCCGTTTTCCGTTATTCGCGAGCTCCTGGACAACTCCATCGACGCCGAGGCTGACTCGGTGGAGGCGTACATCGAAGGCGGCGGCATCGCCCGCATCTCGGTTGTCGACAACGGCACGGGCATGAGCCGGCAGGATCTCGATCTGTGCAGCGAACGACACGCCACCTCCAAGATCCGCGAGGAGGGGGATCTGTACCGGGTGCGCAGCCTGGGTTTTCGAGGAGAGGCCCTGGCCAGCGTGGCCGCCTGTTCCCGCCTGGAAATCGTCAGCAGGCAGCGGGAAGAAGATCAGGCGGAGGGCGGAGCTGCAAATCGGCTGCGCGTGGAGGGGGGCAAGCGGCTCGGTGTGGATCAGTGGCGGGGAAATCCCGGCACGGTAGTCACCGTGTCGGACCTGTTCTACAACCTGCCGGTGCGCCGCAAGTTTTTGAAGAGCACAGCCGGAGAGAGCCTCATGTGCCGGCAGACCTTCCTGGAGAAGGCGGTTGCCCATCCAAACGTATCCTTTCGTTACTTCACCGACGGCAAGCTGAAGACCTTTCTCCCTCCCCAGGAGCAGATCCAGCGCGTCGCCCGGGCCTATGCCCTGCCGCTGGAGCACCTGAGTTTTCTGGAAATCGACAAGCCTCCGATCGGCTTGAACATCGTGGCGGCCCGTCCCGAGTTCAACAGGCGGGACCGGCGCCTGATCCAGATCTTCGTGAACAGGCGTAGGATCTACGAGTACAGCCTGCTCCATGCCGTAGAGCACGCCTACGGCAACTACATGCCCGGCGGGCAGCATCCGGTGGCCTTCGTGTTCCTGGAGCTGGATCCCGAGCTGGTGGACTTCAACATTCACCCGGCTAAACGGGAAGCCCGCTTCCGGGATCTTCCGGGTCTTCATCAGCTGATCACCGCTGTCCTGCGGGAGCATCTGAGCAGCTTCGACCTGCGGGCCCATCTTCAGCCCGGCCGGGCGGATGTGCGGGGGGCGGAAAGAGAGGGAAGATTCGCGTTTCCCGAACACCGGCCCGTCGCTGTGCAACGGCCGGACACGGCATCGGCCCGGTTCCCGGTGGAGAAGATCCCGGGAGTTCCAATCCGATCCCCCGGGGGAGGATCGGCCGGGGAGGGGCGATCCGCTGCCGAGCCAGATGTGGAGGCGCCTGCAGTGGGTAAAACCGGTGAAGGGACGCAGCCTCTGTACCGGGGCCAGCTGTTCAAACTGTTCCTGCTTGTCGAGTACGGATCCAGCCTGTACATCGTGGATCAGCACGCCGCCCATGAACGGATCCTCTTCGAACAGCTGAAAGCGGCCCGTCTAAAGAGCCAGGAGCTGCTCATGCCGATCCGCCTCGAGGTAGGGGCGGGGGAGGCCGATCTGATTGCTGAAAAAGGCGAGCTGTTTCAACGGCTGGGCGTGCGGGTGGAGAGAAGCGACGACGGCAGCTATGAAATCACCGCGCTGCCTGAAGCCCTGATCAGCGTAGAGGAGCAAACCCTGGTTGAGGCTCTGCTGCGGGAGAGGGGCAGTGTGGATGAGCTGATCGACCGGGTGTTCAGCCTGGCCGCCTGCAGGCTGGCGGTCAAAGAGGGCAAAGAGCTCGATGACCTTACGGCCGTCGAGCTGATACAGCGGGCTTTCCGGCTCTCCAATGCCCGCTGCCCCCACGGACGGCCGATCTGGTTCGAGGTCACCGAACAGCAGTTGCTGTGGGAGGTAGGGCGAATTTAAAGCTGGGAGAGCTTGCTCTCCACCTCTGCCCGTTTTTCGTAGGTCGGATTCTTCTTCAGCAGGGTCTGCAAAAAGATCTTGGCGTTCTCCTTGTCCCCCTTGGCAATCAGTATCAGAGACAGCTGGTAGTAGGCATCCCAGTAGTCCGGGGCGATCTTGATCAGCTCCAGAAAGGTCTCCTGGGCTTTGTCGGACTCACCAAGCTCCTGATAGGCCAGCCCCAGGTTGTAGCGGGTGACCGTGGCGTCCAGCCGGATACCGATGGCCTTCCTGTAGTGTCGCACCGCGTCGCTGTACAGCCCCTTGTGCAGGTACACGTTGCCGAGGTTGTTGTTCACCTCGAAGGATGCCGGTTCGATGGTGATTGCTTTGGAGAGAAAGGCCAGAGCCTGATCGTAGAGCCCGTTGTCGTCGAAGATCCGGCCCAGGTTGATCAACGGCGGCACGTAGCTGGAATCGAGCTTGATGGCGTTCTGATACTGCCTGATCGCCTCATCGGTGTCGCCCTTCTTCTCGTAGACCTCGCCAAGGGTGTAGAGGTAGGCAGCATTGTCGGGTTTTCGTTCCACAGCCTTGGTGGCGTAGGGCAGGGCGGCTGAGTACTTCTCCAGGTTGAGCTTGACCAGGGCCATATTGTAGTTGGTGACGGCATGGGACGGATCGAAGCGCAGGGCGGAGGCCAGATACCGCTCCGCCTGGGCGTAGTCACCCCGTGCCGACAGGGCCGTACCCAAACCCCGCAGGAACACCGGATTGTCTCCATCGTAGTTGACGGCCTGGCGGAATGAATCCACCGCCTTGGTGACCTCTCCCTTGTCGATGTACAGGGTGCCCAGCATGTAGTAGGCCTCGGCATAGTCCCGCTTGACCGCTACGGCCTGCTGGAAGGCCGAGATGGCTCGGTTCGGCTCCCGGAGGCGGATCAGGGTCTGCCCCTTGCGGTAGTGAGCGGGCTCGAAATCCGCCTTCAGATGGATGCAGCTGTCGAAGGACTGCAGGGCGTCGGAGTACTCCCGGGAGTAGTACTGCACCCGCCCCAGGGAGTAGTACAGAAAGTAGTCGTCGGGCTTGAGGCGAACCGCCTCCTTGTACTCATCCACCGCGCTTTCGTAGTTCTTGGCGCTCTCGTAGATCTTTCCCAGGGTCTCGTGGGGAAGGTACAGGGTGCGATCCTTCTGGATCGCCTTGTTGGATGCCTCCACCGCGGATTGGAGGTTGTCCTGACTGTCCGGATCCTCATCCAGATAGGATTTGCCGATGTAGGCGTAGGCCTGGCCGGAATCCGGATCCAGCTCCAGCACCTGGTCGAAGATCCGCCGCGCTCCCTGGTAATCTCCGTTGTTCAGGCGGCGCACCCCTTCGGCGATCAGCTCATTGATCCTGCGCAGACGCTCCCGCTCTTTGGCATTGGCATCCTCCGGGATCTCCTTGGGCTGAGCCACCACCGTCTCTCGGGGACCTCTGTCCTGGAGGGAAGAGCCCAGCTCCTTCAACCCCTCTTTGAGCTTCTCCTGCTGTTCCAGCAGCGCCTGCTGTTCCCGTTCCTTCTCACTCATCTGGGCCAGCCGCTTCTTATCGATGATCTCATCCAGCAGCTCTTGCGCCTCGGCGTCATCCGGGTTCTTGAGAAGGAGCTTCTCTACGATCTCCATGGCCCGATCGTACTCCTCCTTGTCCATGTAGGTGCGGGCCAGCTTCAGCGCATTCAACCGTTCCTGAGCCTCCCGGGATTCGGCGGAGCGGCTGCGTGCCCGCAGGCCCAGCCAGGCGCCTCCTGCAATCAGGAGGAGCACGAGGATCGCCACAATGATGATGATCAGCTTGCGTCTATCCATGGGAATAATTCCTCTTAGTTTTCGATATCGATTTCTTCGTACTCTTCCTGGATCTCTTCGCTTCCCGCCGAAAGGTTACGGGTGTCTTCCGAAGCATTGTTCAGCGTATCCAGGACCTCGTTGAGCAGAGCCTTCTGTCGTTCCAGCTCCTCCAGACGCTGTTGTTCCGCCTCTTCGATTGCCTGTCCCAGAAGGGCTATGATTTTCTCGATATTCTCCCGTTGAGGTGTATCCGGGTCCAGGCGCAGATAGTCGATGTAGTCCTGCCGGGCATCCTGGAACTCCTCCAGCTCCAGGCGGGAGTTGGCCCGGTTGAGGTAGGCGACATCCAGTGCCCCGTTGATCTGCAGGGCGTTGGAGTACATCTGTTCGGCTACGGTGAACTCCTGCTTGCGGAAGTGATTGTTTCCCAGGTTGTAGTAGAACAGGTCCTGATATCCTTCAGATACGTTCAGTCCCCGTTTGAGAATCTGGATGGATTTTTCGGTGTCACCGATCTGCTCGTAGACGATGCCCAGGTACAGATAGATCTTCTCCTCTTGGGGGTTCTCGTAAAGGGCTCTTTCCAGATGGGGCAGGGCTTCCCGAGGTTTGTTTTCCAGAAACAGCTGTTCTCCCTGTTGGAGACTGGACAAGGACAGCAGGAGGGCGGTGATTAGATGGATGAACGCCATGGTTCTCCCTATAATATACAACCGTAGATTTGACTCTTCTATACAAAAAAACTAAATTGTGCCAGGTGATTTCGTATCACCATATTAATGGTCGGCAGGCAGCCGGACTTGCGTAAAATGAAAATCCTCTGTGTATCTGACCATATTGATCCACTGGTATACAGCCCCTCGATCAAGCAACGGTTCGCTGAGGTGGAGCTCGTACTGAGTGCAGGGGATCTTCCGCTGAGTTATTACGATTTCATCATGTCGACGTTGAACAAGCCCCTGCTGTTCGTGTTCGGGAATCACAATCTACGCTACCTGCCCCTGTATACCGACCATGTGGATGCCTTCGGGAGGGGGCGCATGCAGGGGCGGGAGATGGGGATCTATCGTCCCACCGGCGCCGTCTACATCGGGTTCCGGGGGCGACGGGAGAAATCCCTGCTGCTGGCCGGGTTGGGTGGAAGCTTGTGGTACAACGGGGGGGAAAACCAATACAGGGAGTTCCACATAGCCGCCAAGATAATCAAGCTGCTGCCCCGGCTGTTGTACAACCGGCTGCGCTTCGGACGGTACCTGGATATCCTCCTCACCCACGCACCACCGTTCGGCATCCACGATCAGGACGATCCCTGCCACCGGGGATTCAAGATCTTTCTCTGGTTCATGCGAACCTTCAAGCCGAAGTATTTGGTGCATGGGCACATCCATCTGTACTCTCCCTCAGCGGTTCGAATCTCTAAGTACGAACAGACCACAGTTGTCAATGCCTACGACCATGTGGTTATTGAGATGGAACCTTCCCCATGAGCCCCAATCACTACGCAGCCAGGGCCGCGGAGGATTTCAACAAGGCTCGCAGTCGGGAAATCTTCGGCCGGATCCTCTCCCTGCTGACAAACCAGAGGGACAATCTACTCTCCCTTCAGGAGGTCAAGGCGCTGCTCGGACCTACCTCGGAGACCTATAGCGGCCTGAAGGTTGTTCCGATCGAAAAGATCGTGGGAAGCGAGGGCCGATACCAGGACTTCAACAGAACCTTCCTGCCCCGCCACAACCGCCTGAAGGGGCGCTGGGTTCGGGTGGATACCGCCCATCATCAGTCGGTTGTCCTACCTCCGGTGACCCTGTACGAGGTAGGGGGCGTGTATTTCGTACGCGACGGTAACCACCGCGTATCTGTAGGGAAGATGCAGGGGGTGGAGTTCATTGATGCTGAGGTGATCAGCCTGGGAACCCGGGTGCGTCTGAAGCCCGGTATGACCCGTGAGAAGCTGCGCGCGGCGGTAATCGACCTGGAGAGAGAGGAGTTCTTCAAACACACTCGTCTCAGAGATTTGCGGCCGGGGGCAAGCATGAACTTCACAGCCACCGGGCGTTATGACGAAATCATCCGCCACATCAACGGCCACAAGTATTTTCTCAACCTCTCTGTGAAAGAGGAGATTTCTTTCGAGAAGGCCATGCTGTCCTGGTATGATACGGTCTACAAGCCCATCGTGGAGCTGATCGAAGGGCAACGCTTCCTCAAGGCTTTTCCGGGCAGAACCGCCTCGGATCTATACGTCTGGATCGTACGCCACTGGGACCAGCTGAAGCACAAGTACGGACAGACCTTTCCCCTGGAGCAGGCGGCTAGAGACTACACGGAGCTCTACGGGCAAACGAGCAGGGGGGTGATCGCGGGTCTTTCACGGCTCCTCAAGCGTATTTTGTCTTGGCTGAAGGGATAGTCGCCGGCATTCAGCGCCGTCTGCGCTTTCGCTTGCCTGGAAAAATCGATTTCAAAACACGAAGAATGAACGCCCAGATTCGAGCCAACAGGCCGGGGTGACGCAGTTTCTGCAGCCGAGCCATGCCGTCGGCGATCTCCTCAGGGGACAGCTCCAGTCGCTGCACATTTTCCTCCATCTCCAGTTCCAACTTCTGCTGCTCGGTGGGCCTGTCCATCATCACCGCCTCTATGGATTTCCATCCCAACTTCTTGGCTGCCTGCAGCCGCCGGAAACCGGCTATCAGCTCGTACTTGCGATTGATGATGATCGGAGTGAGCTGTCCGTAGGTTTTGAGGCTTTCCATCAATCCGGAGATATCGCCGAGCTCTCTGCGGATCCGCTTTCGAACCACGATCGACTCGAGAGAAATCAGCATGCCTTCCTATCCGGATTCCAGGTAGCGCTCGTAGGCCTCGCCGGGGAGCAGTTTGCCCAGCTGTTCGGGATCACTCATCTCCAGGACGAACAACCAGCCGCGGCCCAGAGGGTCGGTGTTGATGAGGCCGCAACTCTTTTCATCGGATAACGACTCGTTGATCTGGACAACGGTCCCCGTTACGGGCGCATAGATTTCGCTGGTGGATTTCAAAGAGTCGATCGAGCAAACCGCCTCACCTCTTTTCACCTGCATGCCGACCTCCGGGAGCTCGACAAAGGCAATTTCACCGAGCTCGGATTGGGCAAACTCCGATATACCGACCCTCACCCGATCGTCTTCCCTGAGCACCCATTCGTGATCCTCTGAGTACAGATATTCAGCCATGCTGTCAGCC